>OLSD01000421.1_pt1 | contig 44058 bp, 31 predicted proteins | sample 1672211 | NCBI WGS metagenome assembly OLSD01 (sample SAMEA3136659, study PRJEB25190) | human gut metagenome | reverse complement strand
TGTCTGTCAGCCTGTTACAGCAAAAAGTGAGGGTGTGAGGGTAAAAAAACAAAAAAAACTTTTTTCTTTTATAAAGCGTCTTTTGCCTGTTCTTGATTCACAATAGTCCGCTATTACTCTTTAAAAGCCAGACAAAATCCAATCTTCTGAAAAGACAACATCCATGCAAGTCCCAATGATTGATTTGGGTTTAGTGAGGGTAAAAAAAACGGGAGGCGGATGCTGACACTGGGAAAAATTGATTACATTTGCAGGGATAAAGAGAAACATCAAGAATCATTCCGTATGAAAACAATCCTATACCTGGCGAGACACGGGGAGACCGTGGACAACGTGAACAAGATTATGCAGGGGCAGACACAGGGACAGCTCAACGAGAACGGCATCAATCAGGCCCGACAGCTGGCCGAGGAACTGAAGGGGAAGCACTTCGACGCCTTCGTGGCGAGCGACCTGAAGCGGTCTGTGGACACATGCCGCATCGTGGCGGAACCGCACCACGCCGAGGTGAGGACCACACCACTGCTGAGGGAGCGCGACTGGGGCAGCTTCACGGGGAGATACATCCCCGACCTGAAAGACGAGGTGTGGCCGGACGACATTGAGCCGCTCGACGCATTGAAGGAAAGGTCAAGGAAATTTCTGGAGTTCATACGCAGGGAATATCCCGGCAAGACGGTGCTTGCCGTGGGCCACGGTATCACGAACAAGGCGATACAGGCAGTATACTTCAACAAGGAGATGAAGGATATACCGCGCATGACGAATGCCGAGGTGAGAATCCTCGAACTGTAGACGGACTACTTCTTGATGCAGAAGAATACCGACAGCGATACGCTGATGATGAAGAATACGGTTGCTGTCATAATGATTGCTTTTTCTGTATTGTGTATATATATTAATATGGTACAAATTTAGGCATTTTATCCTTTATGTTGTTCTATCGGCGAAGGGAAATACTTGTTTTTTATATCTTTTTTTCATTCGGGCACTTTTTTTTCACCATATTTGCTGCATAGAAATAAAATCATGCCCCTTGCCGCCGCTTCTTGTCTGCGGGGGCAAGGTTACATTACCCGTCACTCTGCGTCTTTTATCAAAGGCTCCATGATGCGGCCCCAGGCCGTTGTCATCCCAAGAAAAGAGCCGGAAGAAACAGGAAACCAAAACGACAAGAAAATAATGAAGAAAATCTTTTTATCCGCTATTGCGGCCCTCATGCTGCAACCGGCCACGGGATGGGCGGGCGACATCTATGTGTCGACCTCATTCCACGAACCGGCGAACGAGGGACTGCGCTTTATCTACAGTCGCGACGGAGTGCACTGGGACAGCATCCCCGGCACATTCCTCAAACCGGAAGTGGGGACACAGAAGGTGATGAGAGACCCGTCGATAGTGAAAGGACCCGACGGCACGTTCCATTTCGTGTGGACATGCAGCTGGAAGGGCGACCGGGGATTCGGCTACTCCTCATCCAAAGACCTGATACACTGGACGCCGGAGCGCTTCATCGAAGTGATGAAGGACACGACGACCGTGAACGTATGGGCGCCGGAGTTGTTCTACGACGACGTGAAGAAGCAGTATATGATTATCTGGGCTTCGTGTATACCGGGAAAATTCCCCGACGTATTGGAGGAGCACAAGAACAACCACCGCCTTTATTACACCACGACGAAGGATTTCAAGACATTCTCCGAGACGAAGCTGCTCATCGACCCAGGCTTCAGCTGCATCGACGCCACGATGGTGAAGAGGGGCAAGGACGACTACGTGATGGTATTGAAGGACAACACGCGCAAGCAGCGCAACATCAAGGTGGCTTTCTCCTCGACACCCTACGGTCCGTGGAGCGAAGCATCGGAGGCATTCACCCCGATGTATTGCGAGGGACCGTCAACGGCATACGTGAACGGATGGTGGTATATATACTATGACTGGTACCGCCAGTTCATCTACGGCGCACAGCGCACGAAGGACTTCAAGCATTTCCAGGACCAGACGGGGGCTGTTTCCTTCCCCGATGGCCACAAACACGGCACGGTGTTCATGGCACCGGAGGAGCTGGTGGACAACCTTATAAAATACAACACACGTGCCGTACACTACACAGGCAAGCAGGTTTCGCTGCCCGCACGCCACGACGGAGGGCTGTCGCCCGCAGTGGGAGTGCACAACATCCAGACGATGCGCGCCGAGAAGGGGGCGACATACAACCATCAGCCGATGATTGCCTACTGGAAGGGTAAATTCTACATGCACTATCTCACCGACCCGCGCTCTGAGCACGAGCCGCCTGGAAAGACCATGCTGCAGACATCCAAGGACGGATACACATGGACGGATCCGGTGGTGCTGTTCCCTGAATACAAGGTGCCGGACGGATTCGAGAAGCCGCAGAAATACCCGGGGATGAAAGCCAAGAACCTGATGGCCGTCATGCACCAGCGCGTGGGATGGTATGTATCGAAGAAGACCGGCAAGCTCCTCGCCATGGGCAACTACGTGGTGTCGATGACGCCGAAGGACAACCCCACCGACGGCAACGGCATCGGCAGGGTGATACGCGAGATAAAGGCAGACGGGACGTTCGGCCCCGTATACTTCATATACTATAACCATGGCTTCAGCGAGAAGAACACCGACTTCCCCTACTACAAGAGAGCGAAGGACAAGAGTCTGGTAAAGGCGGTGGACGAATTGCTCGCCGACCCGATGGCGCGCATGCAATGGGCTGAGGAGGCCGACCGCGGCGACGACATCCTGCCGCTGAAAACTCCCTACAAGGCTTTCTCCGGCTATACGCTGCCCGACGGATGGAAGGTGGGACTATGGAAGCACGGACTCACCACCATCAGCAACGACGGCGGCAACTCTTGGCGCACTCCGGCAAAGAGGGCGCACGGATTCGTGACCTCAACAGGAAAGATATGGGGACAGAGACTGTCGGACGGCACATACGCCACGGTGTATAACCCGGCGGAATACCGCTGGCCGCTCGCCATCTCGCTGAGCAGTGACGGACTGGAATACACCACGCTGAACCTCGTGAACGGCGAAGTGACCCCGGAGCGCCACGGCGGCAACTACAAGAACTACGGCCCGCAGTATACACGTGGAATCCAGGAGGGCAACGGCACTCCGGCAGACGGCAACATGTGGGTGACCTACAGCAACAATAAGGAGGACATGTGGGTGTCGAGAATCACCGTGCCCGTGCAGACCAAAGCCACGGCTCACGCCAATGTTGACTTTGCCGGATATTCCAAGCTGGCCGACATGGCCGACTGGAACATCTATTCGCCGAAATGGGCTCCCGTGAGCCTCGACGGCAAATGGCTGAAACTGGAGGACAAGGACCCCTACGACTACGCAAGAGTGGAGCGCGTGATTCCGGCAACAAAGGAGCTGACCGTGGAGTTTGACGTGATGGCCGGACAGGACAACCACGGCGAACTCGACATCGAATTCGTGGACGACAAGGGCAACGCCTGCTCGCGCATCGTGCTCGATTCGCTGGGCGTGATGAAGGTGAAGGGCGGTCCGCGCTACGGCACCCTCGTGAAGAAATACAAGGCCGGCGAGACTTACCACGTCAAGGCAGTGCTCTCTGCCGACATGCACGCCGGAACTTATTACGTAAACGGCAAGAAGGCCGCACAGCGACAGTTTGACACCCCTGTGGAGGCAATCACGAGAGTGGTGTTCCGCACCGGTCCGCTGTTTGCCGAACCCAACAACGAGACCCCTGCCGACCAGAGCTTCGACATGCCGCGCGCTGACGAGAGCGACCCGTTGGCAGTATTCTCCATCGCCAACGTGAAGACTACTCCAAGCGATGCCGACGGACAGGCTGCGGTACTGAAGTTTGACGACTACAAACCATACGTGGACTACTTCAACGGCATGGAGGACGAGAACATCAAGAACGCCATACCCAACAGCAAGGCTGCCGAATGGATGAGCAGGAACGTGCCGCTCTTCGACTGTCCGCAGGAGAACTTCAAGGAGATGTACTACTACCGCTGGTGGACTCTGCGCAAGCATATCAAGCGCACGCCCGTGGGCTACGGCATGACGGAATTCCTCGTGCAGCGCTCCTACGCCGACCGCTATAACTTGATAGCCTGCGCCATAGGCCACCACGTGATGGAGACACGATGGCTGCGCGATTCCACATATCTGTCGCAGATTCTCAACACTTGGTATCACGGCAACAACGGCAAGGCGATGCAGAAGATGGAGAAGTTCAGCTCCTGGAACCCTGCCGCCGTATACGAGGCATACAAGGTGAACGGCAGCAGGAGCTTCCTGATGAACCTGAAGCCTTCGCTCGAAGAGGAATACGCACGCTGGCAGAACACGCACAGACTGGACAACGGTCTGTACTGGCAGGAGGACGTGCGCGACGGTATGGAGGAGAGTGCGAGCGGCGGAAGGAAGAAGAAGTTCGCCCGCCCCACAATCAATAGCTATATGTATGGCAACGCCATGGCTCTCGCCGAGATGAACAGACTCTCCGGCGACAACGCCAAGGCTGAAGGCTACTCCAAGGAGGCTGCCGGACTGAAGAAGCTCATCGAGGAGAAGCTATGGAACAAGAAGCACGAATTCTTCGAGACGCTGAAGAACGACACGGCGGCCGACGTGCGTGAGGCGATAGGCTTCATCCCATGGTATTTCAACATGCCCGATGCCAAGACATACGATGCGGCATGGAAGCAGGTGACCGACGAGAAGGGATTCGCCGCACCGTACGGACTGACCACCTGCGAGCGCCGGTCGCCGCTATTCCGCACCCACGGCACGGGGACATGCGAATGGGACGGTGCTGTATGGCCGTTCGCCACAAGCCAGACGCTGACGGCGATGGGCAACTACATCAACAACTACCCCACCCCGATTCTTGGCAGTAATGAGTTCTTCCACGACATGGAGGTGTATGTGGAGAGCCAGCACCACCGCGGCCGTCCGTATATCGGCGAATATCTCGACGAGACCAACGGCGCATGGCTCATGGGCGACCGTGAGCGCAGCCGCTACTACAACCATTCCACCTTCAACGACCTGATGATTACGGGCATCTGCGGTCTGCGTCCGCAGGCCGACGGCAGCATCATCGTCAATCCGCTCGTGCCGAAAGGCAAATGGGACTGGTTCTGTCTCGACAACGTGTCATACCACGGCCATAACCTCACCATCATCTACGACAAGACCGGCAACCACTACCGCCACGGCAAGGGTCTCGTGCTGCTCGTGGACGGAAAGAAGGTGGCAGAAAGAAGCGATCTGGGTAGACTGGAATACAAGTTTTAGAGGTTTCATAAAAGAAAATCCGAAACTTGAAAAACAATAAGTCACCACGCTTTACAAGCTTTGTGACTTTTGCCCACAGTTTTTGCGAATGAAAACAATAAATCCCCGTCAAGTTAATTTAGTCTTGGCGGGGATATCTGTTAAGTCTTAAATGTTACAGTCTATAATCAACTTGCATATATTCATGAATCACTTAATACGGACTGTAGTCTTTATAACTCGGCCACCTTGGGTCTTGATAATGTTTAAGCCATTTACAGGATTTTTGATTTCACGGCCAGTAGCATCGTAACGTTTAATCTCTGTATAAGCTTTACTGTCATTGACACCAGCTATTCCGCTTGTCGCATTTATGACGCAAATAGCCTTATAACCTCCATCTTCGGTACTGGCAGTGATTACTGCAGAGCCATACCCCATGCATACAACAACTCCATTATTTACAGTTGCAACATTGGCATCAGATGATGTCCACACAACATTCTTGTTGCTTGCATCCTCCGGCAATACATTTGCTATAAGCTGCACTGATTCTCCTATCTCTACAAAAGATATGTCATTCCGGTCTAATGTTATACCAGTCACAGGCTGAAGCACTGTTATCAAGCATTCTGCTTTCAGATCGTTTGCCTGTGTCATGGCGATAATTTTTGTTGTTCCAGCCTTAATTCCTGTAACTTCACCTTCATTATTTACACTTGCAATATCAGCATCATCAGAATTCCATACAATAATTTTGTTGTCTGCATTATCTGGTAATACATTGGCATTGAGTGTAAAAGATTCTCCAACGTTAATAGTAGCGTCACTCTTATCGAGAGTTATTGAAGAAGGCAAAATCACATTCTTATTTGCAGTAATTATACAGGTTGCCATATAACCTCCATCTTCAGCAACGGCTGAAATTACGGCTATTCCATAACCTGTGCAAACAACTTTACCGTTACTTACTATAGCGACTTTTGTGTCAGATGATGCCCATGAAACATTCTTGTTGCTTGCATCCTCAGGTAAGACGTTAGCCGTAAGCTGAACGGTTTCGCCAATATTGGCAAAAGATATTTCCTGCCTGTCAAGAGTTATACCTGTGGCTGGTTGAAGAACTGTTAGCATGCATTCATCCTTTAGTCCATTAGCATTTGTCGTTACGATGATTTTCGTAGTTCCAGCCTTCATTCCTGTAACAACTCCATCGTTTGTGACACTTGCAATATCGCTGTTTTCAGAACTCCATACAATAGTTTTGTCGTCAGCATCAGCTGGCAATACGTTCGCTTTCAAGGTTGTGGCTTCGCCAACTTTTATTGTTGCTTCTTTTCTATCCAATGTTATGGATGATGGGAGAACAACTCTTTTTGTTGCAGTAACATTACAATTGGCAACATATTCTCCTTCTTCTGAAGTTGCTGTGATTATTGCTGTGCCGTAGCCTGTACATGTTACTTTTCCATCTTTTACCGTTGCAACGTTTGTATCTGAAGATTTCCAAATAACTTTTTGGTTATCTGCATCTGTTGGTAATACTGTTGCTGTGAGCAGAACTGATGCTCCTATATCAGAGAATGAAATGTTTTCTTGGTCTAAGGTTATTCCTGTGACTGGAACTTTTTCTTCAAGGATAGTGGCGTATGACCAGTATTTTGCCTTTTTATATGTGTCTATACTCCCTTTAGGTACATAGATAGTTGAACTTGAAAGAAAATCATCCCAATATCCACTATTACTAATTAGAGGAGGTGTCGGACTTTCCAAATGGATTTTAAGACCTAAAAAAAATGATTCGTCATGGTCATAATGATGTCCAGATACACATGAACGGTCTATTTTTGTTACATTCTTTGGTATAAATAATGTTGTACCTTTATTTAAGCCGAATGAACAAGTATATATTGTACTAATACCCTTGGAAAATCTAATTGTATCTCCAACAAGTGTCCCAATTATTGCTCTATGATCAATAAAATGTAGGTTATCAAGATTTATATCTATCGTGTCACAATAGAATGTTCCTCTTCCTAAGCTTTTTAGTGTCTTTGGCAAATGATTTTTTTTAAACTGTTCTATTCTATAATTATATGGCTCTATAGAGTCAACCCCTTCTCGAATATACAAATACTTAATGTGATTCCTTATGTAATATTTTGAAAGCATATTTATGCTGCCCCCAATTATCAATGTATCAACTTTATCATAAAAGCTGTTTTCCCTATAACTTTCATTTGGAAGAGCTTCTATTTTTGTTATTGATAGCGGCAGAGCGAGATAATCCATTCCATTTGCTTTCCCTGAAAACATCTCATTATACAAAGTGTTATCTTCTTTCACCTTATAGCTCTTAAAATAATCTTCTCCACCTGCAACAATATTTGCTTTAGTCAAATCCAGATGCGTCAAGGCTCTATTGGATATCAATTCTCTGATGAATTTTATATCCGTTCCATTTATATATCCAGTAACAGTAAGATTCTTCACACTCTCTTGATCCTTAAATGGAATCTTGTTTGACAACCAACCAGGATTCTGATTGTCTACAACCAATGACGTGTTCTGAGCAAACATTATATTAATGTTGCCAAGAACTAAAATAATCATTATACTTATAATCCTATTCATAGCTTTATTTCTTTTTTTTGACGGTTAAATTTTCAACATCTTTTTGAGAATATTTTTTTGCCAAGCCCTTGCTATGCCTTTTGACGGAATTAATTTTCTCATCTTCTGTTAGATTCTTATTAGCATCAGGTATAGTAACTTTACCTTCATATTCTTTTCCCTCTAAAGAAAAAGAAACGTCATATTCTTCGTTCATAAGCTTGCCACAATTTAGTTCTTTACATAATACTTGCCATTATTCTCTACAATAATATTTGCAGCAAGCAAGCCATAGAAGATATTCATTCCTGCAGGAAAGACACGTTCATTTACGAAACTGTGAATCTCTTCTTTTGTCATGGAACCTTTCTTTTGAATTTCCGATACGACACTCCTGCAACCAGGCTCTTTCAATAATTCTTTGCTCATACTTTTACATTTTAAATTAGACAATATGTTTCTCTTTAAAATGCGAGTGCCACGATCTTTCTTTTACCTTACGGATACAACACGTGGACGAAACCTGTCCAAGTTGCAGCCGTAGGAATTGCTGTGAAAGACGACAAGTAACGTCCACGGTATCGTGAACGTCTGCTAAATATCGTTCTTTCAATTGCATATATGAAATTTCCTACGTTTCAACTTGCATGACCGATAGCAAACGCTAATTATATTTTCCACAAAAACGGAGTCAAACATCCACTGACACTATTTTCCACTGCAAATATAGCAATTATTTTTATACAACAAATATATTGTCACTATTTTCTTTTTTCTTTATGAAAATGTATTTAAATTATTCAACTCCAGACATTTCAATCGGGCGCAACGCCCCCTGTCCCTGTGGCAGCAGCTTAAAATATAAGAAGTGTCACGGAAAAGATATGTAGGTTACTTAAAAAGATTTGAATTTTTCCATTATCTGCATATATACTTTAAAAATAATTCTGTATTTTTGCATGGTATACATAAAAAAGTAAAACAAACAAATCATCAAAAAAATAATTATGAAGAGACATTCTATTATTATAACCGCCCTGCTTGCCGCCACGATGTGTCAGGCGCAGAGCTTCGAGACGAAATATGCACGTCCGCTTGGTGACGTACTCAATGACGTAGCAAAGCGCTTCAACGTGAAACTGAAATATAATGTGGACACTGCGGGACTGAAGCTCAACTATGCCGATTTCCGCATTCGTCCGTATTCCATCGAGGAGACATTCGACAATATCCTCAAGCCTTTCGACTTCTACGCCCTGAAGCAGAACGGCAACCTTTATAAGATAAAGCCATACGAATACCCGCGCAGACAGCCTGCCGACGGCATGAAGCTCATACCGTATCTCGCTTCGAAATACAATGACCGGGCTGAATGGGAGGCGCGCCGCGACACGCTGCGCAAGGAGGTGCGTTCGCTGCTCGGCATCGACCCGCTGCTTGCCAAATGCTCCAATGAGAAGCCTCTTGTGTCGAAACTGAGGAAATATGATGGATATTCGGTGCAGAACTTCTGCATGAAGACCGTAAACGGACATACCGTGAAGGGCTCCATCTACGCCCCTCTCTCCAAGGGCAAGCATCCGCTGATTGTCTGTCCCAACGGACATTTCCTCAACGGCCGTTACGGCAAGGTGCAGCAGCAACGGCTCGCCACACTCGCCCGTATGGGAGCAATATGTGTGGACTTCGACCTGTGGGGATGGGGAGAATCAGAAGACGAGGTTGGAGCCAAGGCCCACCACACCGCCGAAGCCCATCAGATGCAGGCCCTCAACGGCATACGAATCCTCGACTGGATGATTAAGCGCAAGGATGTGGACAAGACCCGTGTGGGAGTGAACGGCGGTTCGGGAGGCGGCACACAGACGGTGCTGCTTACTGCTCTCGACGACCGCTACACAGCGGCAAACCCTGTGGTAAGCCTTTCGTCATGGTTCGACGGTGGATGCCCCTGCGAGAGCGGAATGCCGATACAGCTTGCCGGCGGCGGCACGTGCAATGCGGAGATTGCCGCCATGTTCGCCCCGAAGCCTATGATGCTCGTCAGCGACGGCGGCGACTGGACTTCCACCACGCCCGAACTGGAATACCCCTACCTGCAGCGCATCTACGGGTTCTACGGCAAACAGGAGAATATCTCCAACGTGCATCTGCCAAAGGAGCGCCACGACTTCGGCCCAAACAAGCGCAATGCCGTTTATGATTTCTTCATCAAGACCTTCAAGCTTGATGCTTCAAAGCTCGACGAGAGTAAGGTGACGATAGAGACGGAAGACCAACTGAGGTTTTATCCAAAGAAGAAGTAATTTATTCAAAACCGGCTTGCAAAATATGGTAAGCCACATAGAAAAAAATATAAGCCTTGTTTATTAACAATAAGGCTTATATTTATTTAAATAAGGCCCTTGTTTGCTTAAAAGTTATTTTACGAAATTTTGTTTTGTATTATAATATTTCATATATTTGCATCTGCGTATTATACGTAGTTATACATATAATAAACATAAGGACGTTATGGCAAGAAGATTATATCCTTTAGGAATACAGACATTCTCGGAAATCATAAATCGTGGAATGTTGTATGTGGACAAGACGGAATATATTTACCGTATGGCAAGCAGCGGCAAGTATTTCTTCTTGGGTCGTCCGCGCCGTTTTGGAAAGTCGCTCCTTGTATCCACGATGCAGAGCTACTTTGAGGGGCGGAAGGACCTTTTCAAGGGTCTTGCCATAGAGCGGTTTGAGAAAGAATGGACGGAATATCCAGTGTTGCATTTCGACATGAGTGGCGGTAAGCACATGGAGGAAGAACAACTGGAAGATTATTTAAATTACCGTCTGGAGGAAGAAGAAAAAAAATGGGGTATCACCGAGCCTCATGCAGGAGCCAATAACCGCTTGATAGATTTGATAAACACGGCCTACAAGCGGAGCGGCAAGCAGGTCGTTGTGCTCATCGATGAATATGATGCCCCAATGCTTGATGTTGCTCACGAGGTGGACCAACTCGGCAAGTTGCGTAATGTGATGCGCAATTTCTATAGTCCGCTGAAAATGTGCGAATCAAAGTTGCGCTTTGTATTCATTACAGGCATAACAAAATTCTCTCAATTAAGCATATTCAGCGAGTTGAACAACATAAACAATATCTCCATGGACAATGAGTATGCCGGAATATGCGGCATAACGATAGACGAACTCCTGACGTATATGTCTTATGATATAGATATGTTGGCGGAAACGCATGACCTGACAAGAGAAGCGGCGATAGCGAAGTTAAAAGAATCTTATGACGGTTACCATTTCTCTGCGGAATCTCCTGATGTATTCAATCCGTACAGTCTGCTCAACAGCTTTTCAAAAAAAGAGTTCGGTGACTATTGGTTCGGTTCCGGCACTCCCACATATTTGATAAACATGATGCGCAAGTTCAATGTGTTGCCTACAGATATAATAACACGCATTGAAGCGGACGCAAGCGAGTTTGATGCGCCAACGGAAACCATGGTGTCAATAATGCCTCTGCTCTACCAGAGCGGCTATATAACGATAAAGGATTACAACCGCGACTACAACTACTATACCCTTGATGTGCCAAACAAAGAGGTTAAGGTAGGGCTGACGCGAGCGCTCATCCCGGCGTACGTGACCCATAACACTCTTGCGACCACCAATACCGCCCGCCGCATAGCGCAGGCTCTTGACAAACAGGATATGAATGGTGCATTGGAACTGTTGCAGACATTCTTAGGCACTGTGCCATATTGCGACAACACTCATTATGAGGGGCATTATCAACAGATGCTCTTTATCGTGTTCTCGCTGCTGACAGACTATCTCGTAGATGTCGAGGTGCATACGCCGAAGGGCAGGGTAGACATTGTGTTGCTTACGCACACAAATCTATACCTGCTGGAACTGAAGATTGATAGCGATTCCAGTTCTGCTATGCGTCAGATAGACCTGAAGGAGTATCGCCAACGTTTCGCTCTGTCGGGAAAACCGATAACGAAGGTTGGCATAAACTTTGATACCAAAGAAGGAAACATCACCGACTGGATAATAGAATAAAGACATGGTGAACAGAAAATCCTTCAGCTTAATTGCCCGCTTATTAAGGCATTGCAATATAGCTGAAGGATTCTTTTTTTATGCTTATAAAAGTAATGTTGGCAAGTTGTAGTGCTATTGGTCGGGATTCTCCACATAGCCCTGATATTCGGGCGTGAGTCCCGACATGATGGCGTCATAACATTCCGACATGCGGCGATTGATGTCTTCCGCACCTTGTCCTTCGGGATAGATGGGCTTGTGGATGGTGAGCTTCAGCGGATGCCAGATTACCCATTTGCAGTCTCGTGTCCTCGGCATGATGTTGAAAGAGCCGTTGATTGTGAGCGGAAGGATAGGAAGCTGCAGTTCGTCGGCAAGCATAAATGCACCGCGGCGGAATTTTCCCATGTGTCCGGTGAACGACCTTGCGCCCTCCGGGAACACCACCAGACTCATGCCTCCACGCAGAGTGGCGCGCGCCTTGTCGTAAGTCTCCTTCACCTTTCTCGGTCCGCGCTTGTCCACGAATATCTGGTGTGACTTCTCGCAGGCGAAGCCTACAAACGGTATCTTGCGCAACTGGTATTTCATCATCCACTTGAACTGTCTGCCAAGGAAACCGAAGATGAGGAAGATGTCGAAAGCGCCCTGATGGTTGGCGGCGATGACATACGACTCGTTCTTCTTCATGTTCTCTCTGCCTTCCACTTTCACGGGGAGCAGCAGGAGTCGGATTATCGCCTGTCCCCACCATTTGCCGGGATAATAGCCCCAGAAATGTCCGCCGCCCAACGAACAGCCGATAATCACCATCAGCGATATGATTACCGTCCACAGCAACAGTAGCGGCAGGGCTATGATGAGCTGGTATGTTCTGTATAGATATTTCATAATAGAGTGTGTCTCTTGTCTTCTGTATCAGGTTCTATTTTATCTTCGGATATTTCCTTGTCCATCCGTCCCATCTTAGTCTCATCACTCCGAAGAAAGCCTCGCCGAATATTCCGCCACTCATCTTCGACACACCTTCCCTGCGGTTCACGAATATCACGGGCACCTCCTTGATCTTGAATCCTATCTTGTATGCCGTGTATTTCATCTCTATCTGGAAAGCGTAACCCTTGAAACGAATCTTGTCAAGCTCGATGGTCTCGAGCACACGGCGCTTGTAGCACTTGAAGCCGGCTGTGGTGTCGTGCACTTTGAAGCCCGTGACGAGCCTCACGTATTTTGATGCGAAATAGCTCATCAACACTCTGCCGATAGGCCAGTTCACCACGTTCACTCCGCTTACATATCTCGAACCGATGGCGAGGTCGTATCCCTCGTCGTGGCAGGCGGCATAGAGGCGCGGCAGGTCGTTCGGGTCGTGGCTGAAGTCGGCATCCATCTCGAATACATATTCGTATTCATGTTCCAGCGCCCACTTGAAGCCGGTGATGTATGCAGTGCCAAGACCGAGTTTTCCGCTGCGCTCGATGATGTACAGACGGTCCTTGAACTCATCCGCCATCAGTCGCTTCACGGCAGCTGCCGTACCGTCCGGCGAACCGTCGTCAATCACGAGGATGTCGAATTTCTTCTCAAGTCCGAACACCGCACGTATGATTTTCTCGATGTTTTCAATCTCGTTGTATGTCGGGATAATTACAATGCTGTCGCTCATATTTCTGATAGTTTCGTATAATTACAGCGCAAAGTTAGCAATAAAAATGTAAGTGGCGCAAAAAGAAACGTAAAATACAAGCGTAATCTACAAAAAAATTGATTAACTTCGCAGCCTGTTAATATTTATAAGGTGAAAGTCTGCTTTTTTCGCCACATATATTTTTAAGGTAGAAAGATGGAAATACGGTCAATTCTCGACTTATACGCCTCGTCTCCGCAGACGGAGGCTCTCATGAAAGTAGTCTGTGATGACAAGATAAGAACTGTTTCGCTCAAGGGGCTCCACGCCTCATCCATTCCGGCAGTGTTCGCTTCTCTGGCCGGCAGATTGCCGGAGACCTGCCTTTTTATCCTCAACGACAACGAGGAAGCCGGATATTTCTACCACGACCTCACCCAACTGCTTGGCATGGACAACGTGCTCTTCTTCCCCTCGGCATACCGCCGCAACGTGAAATACGGCCAGCGCGATGCCGCAAACGACATCCTCCGCACCGAAGTGTTGAGCCGCGTGAAGGAGATGAAGAAGAACATCCCCCACCCCACAACCCTCTTCATCGTAACCTTCCCCGAGGCCCTGTCGGAACTCGTGGTGTCAAACAAGCACCTCGACGACCGCACGATAAGCGTGGGCGTGGGCGAGGAGAAGGACATCGTGGAGATGGAAAAGGCGATGCGCACATTCGGCTTCAAGGAGGTGGACTATGTCTACGAGCCCGGCCAGTTTGCCGTCAGGGGCAGCATCCTCGACGTGTATTCGTTCAGCAACGAATACCCCTACCGCATTGACTTCTTCGGCGACGAGGTGGATTCCATAAGAACCTTTGAAGTGCAGACACAGCTCTCGCGCGAGAAGGTGGACCGCATGAGTATCGTGCCGGAGCTTGCCGGACTCGTCTCCGAGAAGATAAGCTTCTTCAAGTTCCTGCCCGAGGACACGCTCGTGGCGATGAAAGACGTGACGTTCGTCCACGACGTGATAGAGAACACCTACCGCGAGGGATTCTCGCAGCAGGCCATCACCGAGCGTCTCGAAGGGGCCACGGAGATGGAGCAACATGTCATCTTGCAGCAGATGAAGGCGGAGAACACGCTGATATCCGGCACCACGTTCGCCGAAGACATCACTGCCTTCAGGCGGATTGAGTTCGGCGGCAGTCCCACGGGCACGCCACAGGCCACGGTAACATTCCACACTACGGCGCAGCCGCTGTTCCACAAGAACTTCGACCTGCTCCTCCGCACCCTTGAAGACTACATCCTCCAGGGCTACAGGATATACATCCTTGCCGACAGCCAGAAGCAGAACCAGCGTCTGCGCGACATCTTCGACGAGATGGCGCAGCACAAGAAGCTCGCCGACGGTACGGAGGTGGCCACAGAGCCGGTTGCCTTCACTCCGGTGGACAAGACGCTCCACGGGGGATTCGCCAACAACGACCTGAAGATATGCGTATTCACCGACCACCAGATATTCGACCGCTTCCATAAGTACAATCTCCGTTCCGATGCCGCGCGCAGCGGAAAGATGGCACTCACGATGAAGGAGCTGCAGGAGATGGAGCCTGGCGACTATATCGTGCACGTGGACTTCGGAATCGGCAAGTTCGCCGGTCTCGTGCGGGTTCCGGCGGGCGACTCCTATCAGGAGATGATCCGCATAGTATACCAGAACAACGACAAGGTGGACGTAAGCATCCACTCCCTCTACAAGATATCCAAATACAAGCGCCGCGACAGCGAGACACCGCCACGCCTCAGCACCCTCGGCACGGGAGCATGGGAGCGCCTGAAGGAAAAGACGAAGAAGAAGATAAAGGACATAGCCCGCGACCTGATCAAGCTCTATGCCACACGCCGCCATGAGAAGGGTTTCCCGTTCAGCGCCGACTCCTTCATGCAGCATGAGCTGGAGGCAAGCTTCCTCTATGAGGACACGCCCGACCAGCTCAAGGCCACCAACGACGTGAAGGCCGACATGGAGAGCCCGCGCCCGATGGACCGCCTCGTATGCGGCGACGTGGGCTTCGGCAAGACGGAAGTGGCAATCCGCGCGGCTTTCAAGGCTGCCTGCGACTCCAAGCAGGTTGCCGTGATGGTGCCCACCACGGTGCTTGCCTACCAGCATTACCAGACGTTCACCAGCCGGTTGAAAGGCATGCCCGTGCGCGTGGACTATCTGTCAAGGGCTCGCTCGGCAAAACAGACCAAACAGGTGCTCGCCGACCTCGAAGCCGGAAAGATCGACATAATCATAGGCACACACAAGCTCATCGGCAAGACGGTGAAGTTCCACGACCTCGGACTGCTCATCATCGACGAAGAACAGAAGTTCGGCGTTTCCACCAAGGAGAAGCTGCGCAAGATGAAGACCAACGTGGACACACTGACAATGTCGGCAACGCCGATTCCCCGAACCCTGCAGTTCTCGCTGATGGGCGCCCGCGACATGAGCATCATACAGACTCCGCCGCCAAACAGATACCCCGTATGCACGGAGGTACACACTTTCGACGCCGAGGTGGTGAAGGATGCGATAAACTTCGAGATGAGCCGCAACGGACAGGTGTTCTTCGTGAACGACCGCATCAGCAACCTGCCCGAGATTGCCAACATGATACGCCGCAACGTGCCCGACGTGCGCATCGCCATAGGCCACGGACAGATGAAGCCCGAGGAACTGGAGAAAATCGTAATGGGATTCATGAACTACGACTACGACGTGCTCCTCTCCACCACCATCATCGGCAACGGAGTGGACATCAGCAACGCCAATACCATAATAATAAATGACGCACACCGCTTCGGCCTCTCCGACCTTCACCAGATGCGCGGCCGAGTGGGACGAAGCAACAAGAAGGCTTTCTGCTATCTCCTTGCCCCGCCTCTGTCGGTCCTTTCACAGGACGCACGCCGACGACTGGAGGCCCTGGAGACATTCTCGGAACTGGGCAGCGGATTCAACCTCTCCATGCAGGACCTCGACATGCGCGGTGCCGGCAACCTGCTCGGTGCGGAGCAGAGCGGATTCATGGAAGACCTCGGCTTCGAGACATACCAGAAAATCCTGACGCAGGCCGTGACGGAGCTGAAGAACGACGAGTTCGGCGACATGTATCAGGAGGAGATTGCCGGAGGCAGGAAGCTGACGGGCGATGAATTCGTGGACGACTGCGCCGTGGAGAGCGACCTGGAGATGTTCTTCCCCGACCTCTATGTGCCGAGCAGCAGCGAGAGGATGCTCCTCTACCGCGAGCTCGACAACATCAACAGCGACGCCGACCTGGAGCGCTACAAGGCGAACCTCGTGGACCGCTTCGGCGAGATTCCCCACGAAGGACAGGAGCTGCTGCAGGTGGTGCCGCTCAGGCGCATCGGCAAGAAGCTCGGCTTCGAGAAGATAATGCTCAAGAACGGAACGCTGCAGATGCAGTTCGTAAGCAATCCCATGAGCGCCTACTACAAGAGCGAAGCGTTCGAGAAGGCCCTGAACTACATCGGCCGCCATCCGCGCCGCTGCAACATCAAGGAGAAGCGCGAAAAGAGATACATGACCGTAAGCAGCGTCAGCACCGTGGGCGAAGCCGTGGAGATTCTACGCGAAATCGACGGCGCCGGACAGCCTGACAAGCAGCAGTCAGCAAACGCCAGGCAATAAACATAAAGCGAAAGACAACAAAAGAAAAGTAACCAATAATAAATACACCAGTGCTTATATTATCAACAATCCTGATTTACTTCTGCGTGCTCATGGTGATGGGACGTATCACAAGCCGCAAGTCTGACAACGAAACCTTCTACCGCGGCGAGCGCAAGTCGCCTTGGTACATGCTCGCCTTCGGACTCGTGGGCGCATCCGTCAGCGGAATAACGTTCGTATCGGTGCCGGGAATGGTGATGAAGCAGGACATGACATACATCCAGACCTGCATCGGATTCATATTCGGATATTTCCTCGTGGCTTTCGTGCTGCTGCCGATATACTACAAGTTCAACCTCACAACAATCTACACATTCCTCAAGATGCGCCTCGGACAGCGGTCGTACAAGACGGGAGCCCTCTTCTTCCTGCTCTCCGAGATGACCGGCACGGCACTGCGTTTCTACGTGGTGTGCAGCATCCTGCAGCGCTTCGTCTTCGGCCAGTTCCATCTGCCCTTCGCCCTCACCGTGGTGATGCTCGTGGCGCTCATCTGGCTCTACACCCGCCGCGGCGGAATAAAGACCATAGTATGGACCGACACCTTCCAGACGCTCTGCATGATGGTGGCGCTCCTGATGATAATATACCACGTAATGGACCATCTCGGCTTGTCGGTAGGCGAAGCCGTATCGGCAGTTGCCGCCGACAGCCACAGCCGCATCTTCGTGTTCGACGACTTCATGTCCACCCAGAACTTCTTCAAGCAGTTCTTCAGCGGAATATTCATCGTGGTGGCGATGACGGGGCTCGACCAGCACATGATGCAGAAGAACCTGACCTGCAAGACCCTGTGCGATGCGCAGAAGGACCTCTGCGTGGGCGGCTTCTTCTTCCTGCCCGTCAATCTGCTCTTCCTCTCGCTCGGCGTGCTGCTCATGATTCTCGCCTCAAGGGAAGGCATCGCCCTGCCGACAGACAGCGACCAGCTCATGCCGATGTTCACCGCCTCGGGCTGGATGGGCAATCTCGTGCTCGTGCTCTTCTCCATCGGCATCGTGGCGGCATCGTTCAGCGGCACTGACTCGGCGCTCACCGCCATCACGACCAGCGTATGCGTAGACCTGAAGGAGCGTCCCGACGACGAGCGCCTGCGCCGCATCGCACACCTTGGAGTCTGTGCGCTCTTCGCCGTATTCATCCTCCTGTTCGACGCCCTGAACTCCACGAGCATCATCGACGCAATATACATCCTGCTATCCTACACGTCGGGCCCACTGCTCGGTCTCTTCGCCTACGCCATAATCATGCGCCGCGGAGTGAACGACAGGCTCGTGCCATATATCTGCGTGGCGTCGCCCCTCGTATGCTTCGCCATAGACAAGGCCACCACGGCGCTTACGGGCTACAAGTTCGGCTACGAACTGCTGATGCTCAACGGGCTGCTTGTGTTCCTCGGAATGATGCTGACAGCAAGGGGCTGCAGCAGACAAGAAAACAAACTGAAATAAGAACTCTCTGTTATGGAAAATCTTGAAGTGATGGTGATCCTCTTCATGATGGTGATCCTGGGTTACGCCCTGTGCAAGCTCGGCTACATGGGCGACAAGTTCGACAAGAAGCTCTCTTCGATAGTGGTCGACGTCACGTGTCCGCTGCTCATCCTCTCGTCCGTCATGGGCGAGTCGCTGCCCGACCGCACGCTTATCCTGCCCCTGCTCGGCGTGGGATTCCTCACGTACGTGCTGCTGCTCGTATTCGGATTCTGGGTGCCGCGCCTCATCACGAAAGACCGCACCGACCGCGGAATGATAGGCTTCGCCCTGATGTTTGCCAACGTGGGCTTCATCGGCTACCCCATCGTTTCGTCAATCTTCGGCCCCAAGGCGATATTCTATGCCGCCCTGCTCAACATGCCCAACACGTTTTTCATCTTCACCGCCGGCGTGATGCTAGTCAAGGGCGAATACGGCATGCGCCAGCTCAACCCCAAACTCCTCTTTTCGCCGGCGATGATTGCCGCTTTCGTGGCGGCGCTGCTCGTGGCGCTGAATGTGCACACGCCCGGACTGATAGCGCGCCCGGTGACTATGGTGGGCAACATCACGGTGCCTGCGGCGCTGATGATAATCGGTTCGTCGATGGCCAGGCTGCCGCTGCGCGAGATTATCGGCAGTCCCAAGGTCTATGTGGCGTCATTCATCCGGCTAATAGCCATCCCCGTCCTGATGTTCGTCGGCTTCATGCTCTGCGGCGTGAGCAATCTGGTGAACGAGATCAACACTGTGGTCATTGCAATGCCCGTGGCATCCTTCGGCACGATGTTCTGCATGAAATACGGCAGGAACCCGGCCCTGATGACCGAGATGACATTCATCACCACCGTGGCATCCATCTTCACCATCCCATTGATAACCGCCCTCCTGCCCATGATTCTCGGGGCGTTCGGTGGGGCATGATTCCGGATGGCGGAGCATCACATTTCTCTCATTTTATGAACTTACGGGGGCGGGGCATGCCCCCTTTCTTTGTCGTTAACGGATGTTATGGAATTCCTAACGCCTGCTAACGGGAAAATAAAGCATTCCTTTTCTGCTCGAAAAGCAATGGTATACAATGAGTGCAGCATAGGAATACTACGAGTATACCTATGCTGCACCTTTGGTACCAGGGTGCTGCACTTTTCTGGTACCGTTTTTTCAATTTGTTTACACGGCCTTACTTACTGTATAAACAGGTTATCATTTTCTGTCCGTGCATCCAACTCGTCACAACATCAGCCTCTCGATGTATTTGCATACCATCTCGATGCCTTTCTTGTTCTCGCCGCCCTGCGGGATTATTACGTCGGCGTAGCGTTTGGTTGGCTCGATAAACTGCTCATGCATGGGCTTGAGCACGTCGAGATAGCGGTCTACCACCATCTTCACGTCCCTGCCGCGCTCCACGATATCGCGCTGGATGTTGCGGATAAGACGCTCGTCGGAGTCGGCATCCACGAAAATCTTCAGGTCCATCATGTCGCGCAGCTTCTTGTTGAGCAGCGTCATGATGCCCTCGATGATGATTACCGGTTTCGGCTCCACATGAACCGTCTCGGGCAGACGGTTGCAGAGGAGATACGAGTATGTGGGCTGCTCTATGGCGTTGCCCTTGCGCAGCTCGTTCACCTGCTTGATGAGCAGTTTCCAGTCGAATGCATCCGGATGGTCGAAGTTTATGGCGTGGCGCTCCTCTTCAGTCATTTCCGTCGTGTCGTTATAATACGAGTCGAGCGGCACCACTGATACGTAATGTGGCGGCAGCGCCTCCACGATTTTCCTGACTACTGTGGTCTTTCCCGACCCAGTGCCTCCTGCTATTCCTATTATTGTCATACAGTTTCTTTTTCAATATTGTTCATTCATTTCCCTTCAGCACCTTGCGGTATTCCTCGGCCTTCCGCTCGAGTTTCATCGGATAGGCGCGCGAACTGCTCGGCATACGGAAGAGCCTCATCTCACGGCTGCCGCAACGGAACTCCACGCAGCTGCCCACCTTTGGCACGGGGCACCCGAAATGGGCTGCGAAGATGCCTGTGGCCTTCTCGCCCGTGGTCACCACCGTGGTGCAGCGTGGTATGCGGCTGAGGAGCGCATCGAGGTCGGTGGGCGTCACCACTTCCAGATCCTTGTCGGAGGCCGTGTTCCTGGTGCGCCTCACGCTGCTCGCCGTATCATACAGCGCCACGCCTTCACGGGTGAGGAATTCCACTATCTGTTCCTTCCTGAACCTCTTGTTGGCCACATCCACGAAGTGGTCCTTGTCGCCGAAGAATATCAGTCCGAAGATGCGCCACATGTCGTTGATGAAATTGGGGTAGAAGAAGTCCATGCTCCATCGCTGGCGCGACGGCGGAAAGCTTCCGAGCATCAGCAGCCAGGCGTTTTCGGGCAGGAAGGGCTCGAGCGGATGATGTTCCGTCTGTATCATTTCTGCTCCTTCAAGAGATATACCACCACGGGCAGGTGATCGCTGTATCCGTTGAGCCATGCACCTCCGGCGTGGGTTCGCTTTGGAGCGCCCTTGTATTTACCCTCGGTCTGGATGAGATAGTCGCGCATGAATACATGGTTCTTGAAGAACTTCAGCGTCGAATAGTCCTTCTTGCCTTTCTGGTTAAGCAGGTTTGGCGTCATCACAATCTGGTCGAAGAGGTTCCACGAACCGCCGTAGAAGAGGGTTCCCTTGCCTTCCTTGGCCAGGATGTTGTAGAAGGGGTTATACATGTTGTCGGCTCCCGTGGCGTCGATTTCCGACTTGCAGCCCAGGGCCTCCGTCATGCTCTTGTTCGTCGGGTCGTCGTTCATGTCGCCCATCACGAATACCTTCACCTTGGGGTCGTCGCGCAGCAGCGAGTCCTTCACGGCCTTTACCTGTCTGCCGCCCGACTCGCGGTAGAAGGGTGATGCCGCACGGCTCGGCCAGTGGCATACGACGAAGGCTACATGCTCGCCGGCAAGCTCTCCGCTGACGGTGAGGAAGCCGCGGGTTAAGAAGTTGCTGTCTTTCTTCAGCTCCTGCACGTAGGGCACGAGCTTGGAGTTGCGCACCTTGAAGAGTGCCGGATTATAGAGCAGCGCGCAGTCGATGCCGCGGCGGTCGGGACCCTCGATATGCACATACTTGTATCCGCGGGCCTTGAGCGGCTCCTGTGCGGTGAGGTCGTCGAGCACCTTGTAGTTCTCCACCTCGCTGAGTCCTATCACGGCGCATCCCACGCCGGGCAGCTTGTCTGTACCCATATCGGCCAGGGCGCGCGCCATGTTGCGCAGCTTGTTGGTATACTTCAGTCCGTTCCAGCGGTATGAACCCGTGGGCAGGAAGTCGTAGTCGCGCTTGCCCTCGTCGTGGCAGGTATCGAAAAGGTTCTCCTGGTTGTAGAATCCCACGCCGTAGAGCGAGAATTTCTTCTGTGCGCCGGCGCTGAGTACCATTGCGCACAATACGAAGCATAAAATGAATCTAAGTTTTTTCATTGTATATTGTTTTTGATTTTCAAATGTATCGGGGCAAAGGTAAGAATTATATTTGGTTTTCCCATTATCTTACACCATATAAATACAGGGCGGAAGGTTACAAAAACGTTAAAATCATTGTGGATTATGGAGGAAGGAGAAATTTTACATATAATATTTGTTTGGTTATTATAAAAAATGTACCTTTGTCGAACTAAATTTAACACTGATTTATGAAGCAAAAGAATCTGAAATTAGCCGTGATGGCGCTATGCTCCGCTTCTTTGGCTCAGGCACAGAATCCCACTGATTCTATCGGACAACGCAGCTCGATTCTGACTGAATCGGCATTTACGTTCACTGAGGCACAACTCGGAGAGGATGACGACATGTCGCAGAACGTGACCATCGTCAATTCCAACAACAACATTTACGCGAGCGAGGTGGGATACCTCTTCTCGCCGGTACGATTCCGCTACCGCGCTTTCGACCAGAAGTACAACGATGTCTATATCAACGGCGTCCCCATGAATGACATGGAGACCGGGCAGTTCCGCTTCTCGCTCGTGGGAGGTCTCAACCAGCAGACCAAGAACCAGGAGTTCGCACTGCCATTCGAGTCGAACAACTTCGCCATGCCGGGCATGGCCGGCTCCAACAACTACAACTTCCGCCCTGCAAGCATGCCGGCAGGACACAGAATCACACTGACCGGAGCCAACCGCAACTACACGTTGCGCGGCATGTATACATTCAATTCAGGACTGAGCAACAAGGGTTGGGCTTTCTCAGGAAACGTCACATACCGCTGGGCTGACCAGGGATACGTGGAGGGAACTTTCTACAACTCCCTGTCATACTTCCTCGGAGTGCAGAAGGTGTTCGGCGACGGCACACATTCTCTCTCGCTCACCACATGGGGCAACCCTACGGAGCGCGCTTCACAGGGCGCGGGCACGGACGAGATGTACTGGATGGCCAACGACAGATACTACAACCCATACTGGGGATACCAGAACGGAAAGAAGCGCAACTCGCGCATAATAACGGACTTCGCGCCGACAGCCCTGCTGACATGGGACTGGAAGATTTCCGACAACGCCAAGCTGACGACTTCGGTGCTGGGAAGATACGGCATGTACAAGAGCACGAAGCTGAACTATAACAACGCCGAAAACCCGCATCCTAACTACTGGAAGAACATGCCGAGCGCATACTACGACATATGGGACGACAGCAACACCTCATACCGCACGGAGGTCGCAAGGGAGAACTGGCAGGCGGCATACGACTTCTGGTCGGGACCGAAAGCCAACAGACAGATAAACTGGGACCGCCTATACTACTGCAACAAGCAGGCTACGGCGCAGGGACAGGACGCCATGTACTACATACAGGCGAAGAACAACAATACGCTGAACATCGCACTCTCGTCTACGTTCAACAAGCAGATTGACAAGGACAAGAGCTGGAACATCGGTATCATCGGCGCCACAAACAAGGGCATGCACTATCAGACGATGGAGGATATGCTCGGAGCCACTACCTTCCACAACATCAACACATACGCCATCGGTACGTATGCCGCAACGGCAGACGAGGTACAGTATGACCTCAACCATCCAAACGCACTGGTGGGCGAAGGCGACAAGTTCGGATACAACTACAACCTGCTCGTGAACAACGGCAAGCTGTGGACGAGCTATTCGGAGAACTTCGGCAACCTGCACTACATGGTTGCAGCAAAACTCGGATACACATCCATGCAGCGCGACGGAAAGATGCGCAACGGACTCGCCAAGAACAATTCATACGGCAAGAGCCATACGGCTCAGTTCATTGACGGAGGATTCAAGTTCGGTGCCAACGTAAACATGGGACGCGGAAACACCTTCACACTCGGACTCGGTTATGAGCAGAGGGCTCCACAGGCAAAGGCTGCATTCATCTCTCCGGAAATCAACAACGACTTCGTGCGCAACCTGAGAAACGAACACGTGTTCAACGCCGAGGTGGGCTACCAGCTGCAGAACTCATGGCTGCACGCCAACGTGAATGCATACTACAGCCACGTGACAAAGGCAAGCGACTGGCAGAACTTCTACAACGATGACGTGAACTCATTCACATACGTATCCATCACCGACATGAACAAGTCATACTACGGTGTGGAGGCAGGACTGAAGTTCAAGGTGACAAGCGCATTCGACGTGAAGCTCATCGGACAGATAAGCGACGCCAAGATCATGAACGACGGCAAACTGGAATACATGAAGTCGCAGGATGCTGTGGTCTACGGCGATGCTGCCGAGGGTCTCGTGGAGGACCATATATATAATAAAGGTATGCGCGAGAGCGGAACTCCGCTCACATCGGCAAGCCTCGGACTGAGCTACCACAGCGGCGGATGGTTCGTTGACCTCAACGCCAACTACTACGACCGCATCTATCTCTCATACTCGCCTAACTACAGATACGAAAGCTCTTGCAAGGCTCGCGGCGATATCCCTGTAGACCAAGTTCTGCGCAAGAACCTCACACAGGCAAAGGGCCACGGAGGATTCATGATAGACGGTTCCATCGGACGCAGCATCTATCTGAAGCACGGTTCGCTGTCAATCAACCTCAGCGTGACAAACATCCTGAACAACACGAACATCGTGACGGGAGGATATGAGCAGAGCCGAAGCAACTACACCGTGAAGACCGACGGAACTACAAGCAACAGAACATACAAGTTCTCGAAGAACCCGATGAAGTTCTATGCCTACGGCACTAACGGAATGTTGAACATCGCATACAAATTCTAAAAAACAGCAGAGTAATGAAAAAGATAAAATATATAAAATTCCTTGTTGCGGCACTGCTGCTCGGCAGCGTAGCCACATCTTGTATGGATGACGACTGGAACACGCCGAACAGCGTTGCGGCTCCCTTCGGAAACAACAACATCACTGAGGACGCCGGCAAGATCATCACCATCAAGGACCTGAAGGCCAAGACCGTGGACAAACTTCCGGCATCGGTTGCCAACGATACTATCCGTATCACTGAGGACTGGCAGCTGAAGGTACGCGTTACAGGAAACGACATCCAGGGCAATATATATAATGAGGTGGCCGTGGAGGACGAGAGCGGCGAGGGCCTGCTCATCTGCATCCAGAAGAGCGGACTCTTCGGCATACTGCCCGTAGGCCAGGAGATTCTCGTAAATCTGAAAGACCTCTACATCGGTATCTACAGAAACAACGTGCAGATCGGTACGTCGTACACCAATACAAAAGGGTTGACATTCCCAAGCCGTATGCCATTCAATACATGGAACGAGCATTTCAAGATTCTCGGCGACGCCGATGCTTCGAAGGTCGTGCCGGAGGAGTTTGACGCAGACTTGTTTGTTAATTACATGAACAAGAACTATAAAGCATATAAAGATGAATCAGGAAAAGAGTTTACGAAGTTTGAACAACTTGAGGCAAAATACATCAATTATGTAAAGTCACACCGCGGCAAGCTGATGACTCTGAAGAACGTAGAGATGGACAAAGCCGACGGCACCCTGGCATGGGCTCCAGAGACTGACAAGGATCCCGGCAACGGAGTGAGCCGCACCGTGAAAATAAACGGTCGTGTTTACACAAGCGGGAATGATTCACTCATGGTAGTGCGCAGCAGCACATACGCAGACTTCGCTGCTTTGGCAATGCCTAAAGGCAAGGTGAACCTCACGGGTATCTTCTCCATTTACACCACGAATCCTTCAAGATACGGCTACACCTGGCAGATTCTCCTCCGCTCTATCGATGATGTAGAGGAAGTGAAATAACAATGCCTATCAGCAGGCATAAGATAATTATCAAAAAAACAGAACAATAATTTTTTAAAGAATAACTTTATGAAAAAGATATTATATTCAGTGATGGCAATGGCAGCCCTCACATTCTCATTCACCTCGCTCACAAGCTGCGAGGACGTTCCGGCTCCTTATGAGATTCCTGGAGAAGGCGGCGATGAACCCGGACAGCCGGGGACACCTGCAGTTGAACCAGCAGGAACAGGAAGTCTGGCAGACCCATTCAACGTAGCAGCAGCCATTCAATACATTGAAAACGGCGGTAGTGAAACAACAGACGTTTACGTCAAAGGAAAGGTCGTTTCTGTACAGGCAGGAAGCTTTGATGCCAACTATGGAAGTCTGAAGTATTACATCTCAGATGATGGCACGGAAACAAACCAGTTCCTTGTATATAATGGATATGCAGGACCAAACAGAACGAAGTTCTCTGGCGAGGATGCTCTGAAGCAGGGAGATGAGGTTGTTATATGTGGTAAGCTCGTAAATTACAACGGCACTAAGGAATTTACCACAAACAACTATATAGTATCATTAAATGGCAATGGCGGAACCGACCAGCCTTCAACAGGTGTTGCTACCGGCGATGGAACACAGGCTAACCCGTTCAACAGTGTTGCCGCAAACCAGTACACTTCCTCTTTGGAAGCAGACAAGGAATCAGACAAGGATGTATATGTAAAGGGTAAAGTCGTTTCCGTAATACAGAAATATGGTGCGACGGATTTCGGCACAGCAACATTCTACATCTCTGACAACGGCAAGGCCGACAACCAGTTCCTCGTTTATCGTGCACTGTATCTGGATAATGCCAAGTACACTTCCGGAACAGACATCAATGTTGGTGACGATGTCGTTGTTTGCGGAAAAGTGATAAACTTTAAAGGCAACACGCCTGAGACCGTTACCGGCAAGGCATACCTTGTTTCTCTGAAGAGCAATGGTGGAGGAAATGACAATACCGGCGGCGAAGTTTCTGGAAATGCAATCAAATTAGACCCATCAGCGCTGAGTCTGGCAAACGCCACATCTGTTGGAACACAGACTCTGTCGGATGGCACACAGCTGATATTCGACCAAGGAACAAACTCCAAGAATGATCCTAAGTATTATGATGCAGGCAAGAACATCCGCATGTACCCGGGCAACACTGTGACCATCAAGTCTTCAAAGAAAATACTGTCAGTAGTGTTTGACTGCGATACATACAACAATATATTATGCAATGCAGAAGGAAATGTTACAGCAACTGCAGGAAAAGTTGTAGTATCGGGTAGCAAGTTGAATGTTAACGACATAAACGGACTTGAGACTTTGATTACAAATGCATCAACAATCGTAGGCACAGCAAGTCAAATCCGCATAAAGTCAATTATTATTTATTACGCTGATTAATAGATTCCAAATAAATCCCATCATCCCAACCCGGTGATGGGATTTTTTTCTTAATTTTGAATCTATGAAGTATGGAAAGCAACAAGGAGTTTATCGTTCAGAAAGGAGGCTATCGTGATTTGATAGCATTCCAGAAGACTACATGTATATTTGACATCACTTATTATTTTGCACACAAGTTTCTGAATAAGACCGACCGCACCATAGATCAGATGATTCAGGCCGCAAGAAGTGGCAGACAGAACATAGCAGAGGGAAGTGCAGCATCCTCCACCTCAAGAGAGACGGAACTAAAGCTGACAAATGTGGCAAAGGCAAGTCTGCAAGAACTGCTGCTTGACTATGAGGATTATCTCCGACAGAACAGACTTGAACAATGGGGAATAACTGATGCCCGAACTGTAAAAGCGAGAAATATATGCAAAAAGCACAACGACACGGAATTTTACATGAAATAAATTCCAAGTCGCTCAGCAGAAACCGTGGCAAATATTGCAATAATACTAATACATCAGGCAGACACACTGTTACGACTGCTGATAGAAAGGCAAAAGGAAGACTTCCTGAAATATGGTGGGATACGAGAAGAGATGAGTAGGGCAAGGATTGCCTATCGACAACAGCAGAATTGGAAGAAGTGATAAAATCAATATCAATAGGACTGATAGGACTTATAAGACAAATAGGATTTGCTGATGATGCAAAAAAATATTTGTCTTATAAGTCCCATTTGTCCTAAAATATTTCCTCTTCTATCCGCTATTGGCAAAAAATCCCCCAAACCCTTGCCCGTTCCGAAAAAAATCCTTACCTTTGCAGCCAAATGCTGAAAAGCATGCGATTATATAAACAAAATAAATAAACAACTTAGATTAAAATGAAAAAAGGTATCCATCCAGAAAACTATCGCCCCGTCGTATTCAAGGATATGTCCAACGGCGATATGTTCCTTACACGTTCTACATGCAAGACTAACGATACAGTAGAATTTGAAGGCGAAACTTATCCTGTGGTTAAGATTGAAATCTCAAGCACATCTCACCCATTCTATACTGGTAAGAGCAAGCTCGTTGACTCCGCAGGTCGTGTGGACAAGTTCATGAGCCGCTATGGAAAAGCCCGCAAATAATATATATTACAATATATAGTTATAAGGAACTAATTGAAGTGTGTTCAAGCGTAGTTGCATATGCGCATGAACACACTTCTTTCTTTTTCAGACCTTCCTTGCAACTATACGAAAAAAAGAAAAACAGAATCATCATGAAACTCCTGAATACAATAACACGCCTTGCCCTCCCCACCCTGCTGGCGGCCATGACCGTAACCGCATGCAGCAGCGACGACAATGGCGACGGAAACAATGCGCCGGCTGAAAAGAACGAGAACCGCAACAGCGCCTACCCCGACATCGCCGCAACAAGGACGGAAGTGCCGAAGCTGCAGGGCGGCAACAGCAAATTCATCGTATACCGCACCTCGGACAGGTCGTTCGACAAGGACGGAGTGAACTACTGCGTGGAATGGGACAGAGACCTGAAGGCAAACCGCTGGTCGTGCTACATACTGACCAAGAAGAACGTGCAAGGCAACGGCCAAAGGTGGAAAGGCGACTACAGCTTGCCGGAAACATCGGAATCATCAAGCTATTTCTTCGACCTCAAGAACCTGACCATCAACGATTATTTCCACTACAAATACAACGGCGGAGAATTCTGTTATATACACAAGGCTAAATCCTTAGGCAAAAAAATCGACCACGGCCACCTCTGCAACTCGCAGGACCGCATATATAACAACGAGATAAACAAGCAGACCTTCTACATCACGAACATGCAGCCGCAATACAAGGTATTCAACGGCAGCGACCCCAAACATAAATACAAGGGCCTGTGGCTGACGATGGAGAACACCGTGCACAACCTCACCAGCAAGCTGGCATCCGACGACACGCTGTTCATCTGCAAGGGCGGAACGATAGACCGCGCAGACCAGATACTCATGCGCGTGGACAACGACAAGATGATAATCCCGAAATACTTCTATGCCGCCGTGGTATGGAAGCACACCAAGAACAACATCTATGCCGGCATCGCCTTCTGGTTTGAGCATAAGGACGAATACCACGGCGACGATGCCCTGAAGCCATACGCCATCTCCATCGCCGAACTCGAGAAGAAGCTCGGCGGCAAGATAGACTTCTTCTGCAACCTCCCCGACAAAATCGAGAAAGAAATGAAGAGCAAGGCGGCAATAGCAGGCTTCGGCCTTTAAATGATACCAAGAAAACAACTTGCTACGATTTGAGGGAAAATGTACAAATATTCCGTTTATGCTTGAAATATTTCAAATTAAATGATTAATTTTGCAATAGAAATTGACAAAGGCCATTACGCGAAGTAAGCTGAATGTCAAAACGAAAACATAAGAAATCATTTAGTGTGGAGGACTTCAAAAGCCGCCATAACAATAAAACCCAATAAACAAGATAAAGAAAAATGAATACGGTATTTGACTTTTCGGTTAAGGACAGAAAAGGAAAAATGGTAGACCTCAAGGCATACGCCAACGAGGTATTGCTGATTGTCAACACAGCCACAAAATGCGGATTCACACCGCAGTATGAAGAATTAGAAAAACTTTACGAGAAATATCATAGACAGGGATTCGAGGTACTCGATTTCCCATGCAACCAGTTCGGACAGCAGGCCCCAGGCAAGGACGAGACGATACATGAGTTCTGCAAACTCAACTACGGCACGGAGTTCCCGCGCTTCAAGAAGGTGAAGGTGAACGGACCGGATGCCGACCCGCTCTTCCAGTTCCTTACCTCGCAGAAGGGTTTTGCCGGATGGGACGAGAGCCATCCGCTGGCAAAGGTCCTCGACGAGATGCTTTCTAAGGAAGACCCCGACTACAAGGAGAAATCTGACATCAAATGGAACTTCACCAAGTTCCTCGTAAACAAATACGGCATGGTGGTGGAGCGCTTCGAACCGACGGAGAGCTTCGACAACATCGCCAAGAAGATAGAAGAACTGCTGTAAGAAATTAGAATGTAGAGTTAAGAGTTGTCGGCTTCCAGCCGATTATGAATTAAGAATTAAGAATTTATTTTCCAATCCTTTATTCTTAAACTCATAACTCTAAATTCAATAACTCTAAATTCTCAACTCTCAACTCTAAATTCATTAATTCTTAATCGCAGCGAAGCGAGAACAACTCTAAATTCTTAACTCTAAATTCTAAACTCAAATTATGGAACACGTAAGATGTGCAATCATCGGCAGCGGCCCCGCCGGATACACAGCTGCCATATACGCTTCGAGGGCAAACCTGAAGCCAGTGGAATACTGCGGTCTGCTCACCGGCGGACAGCTCACGCAGACAACGATGGTGGAGAATTTCCCCGGTTATCCCGAGGGAGTGATGGGCGGACAGATAATGAACGACATCCGCGAACAGGCGGAGCGCTTCGGAGCCGACATCCGCGACGGCGAGATAACAAAGGTGGACTTCAGCAAGGCCCCCTACAAGCTCACCACCGACGACGGAACGGAGATTGAGGCAGACACCGTGATTATCGCCACGGGAGCTTCGGCCAAATATCTCGGACTGCCCGACGAACAGAAATACAACGGCATGGGCGTTTCGGCATGTGCCACATGCGACGGATTCTTCTATCGCAAGAAGACAGTGGCCGTGGTAGGCGGCGGCGACACAGCCTGCGAGGACGCCCTGTATCTCGCCGGTCTGGCAAAGAAGGTATACCTCATCGTGCGCAAGCCATTCCTGCGTGCATCCAAGGTGATGCAGGAGCGAGTGCTCAACACGGAGAACATCGAGGTATTGTTCGAGCACAACACCATCGGACTCTTCGGCGAGAACGGCGTGGAGGGAGCACACCTCGTGAAGCGCAAGGGCGAAGCCGACGAGCAGATGGTTGACATCCAGATTGACGGATTCTTCCTCGCCATCGGCCACAAGCCTAACTCCGATGTGTTCAAGGACTGGCTGGAGACCGATGAAGTGGGCTACATCAAGACCATCGACGGCACTCCACGCACCAAGATTCCAGGAGTTTTCGTAGCCGGCGACGTGGCAGACCCTGTTTACCGCCAGGCCATCACGGCAGCGGCAAGCGGCTGCAAGGCTGCGCTTGAGGCTGAGAGATACCTGCTGAACTCATAATCCGATCGAACGGACAACAAGACAAAACGGACAGCCAACGATACAAAGACGGGCGACTGCCACTCCTGCTATCATCATGCAGGAAATGACAGTCGCCCGTCTTCTTTGTTTCAATTCCAGCCGGTCATTAGGAAATGATACTGAAACGTCTTAATGACCTATTGGGCTTCAATATATATATCTATTTCGTAGAGATGAACATCACTCCCAGCTTGCCCTCGACATTGTATTTCTTCATCGTCTCGGCATCCTTCTTCACGTCAACCTTCTCTATGTCGGAAGGTTTGATACCGCTGAGAGCCTCCACCACTTTGCCATTCACCACAAGCACGAAGTCTTCGCTTGAAAACATCTCTGCCTTTCGAGAAACCACCTTACCTTCAGGCTGTTTGCCGCCGTTGTCGTACATATCGATGGTTCTGACAGACTTTATCTTCTTGTCGCTGTCGGTAGTACTGAATGTTATAGGAAGAGTGTATTTCACGCTTACCGCCTTGCCGTTCTGTGTACCTGGAATCCACTTCGGCATACCGTTTATTACACGCAGCGCCTCATTGTCGAAAGCCTCGCCCTGGCTCCTTACAATCTTTGCATCGGTAATGCTTCCGTCCTTTTCCACAGTAAACGAAGTCACGACGCGCACCTTGACATCCTCATTCTCCTTCGACTTAGGGAATTTTATGTTCTTTGAAAGATATTCAAACAATGCAATATGTCCGCCGGGGAACTGAGGAAACGTCTCCGGAATACACGGAAATTCCTTGCCAGACTTCGTTTCTGCCGTGTCACTTGCCATCGACAAAGAAGAAGCCTCCTCCAAAGCCTTTTCTTCCTGCACCTTTACTGCAGCAACACGTGTAGTCTCGCCCACAGCCCTGACCACAGGATTGTCGCTTACCGAGGAGAATGCCTCGCTCTCCTGCTCCACCTTATCACTCAGGTTCTCCACCTTCTGACTTGCAAACGCAGCCACGGTCATTGCCGCAAGCGGCAGCACAAAGGCAATCTTTGCCTTCTGCACAGGATTAGTTCTCTTGATTTTCATCATAGTTATTCGTTTTTTTAGTGAATTATGATTCAGGTTGTTTGCCATCGAGAACAGACGTTCGCCGACAGTCTTTCTTATCAACAGCATCTGATAATGGGTGGCATCCACTCCGGCAGACAGTACCGCCTCGTCGGCTTCATACTCATGCACAGCCTGCAGCTCCCTCTTCAGCAGCCATGCGGCAGGGTTGTACCACTGGAACACTATCATCATATTGCACACCGCCACATCCATCGAGTGGCATCTGCGTATGTGCGCCATCTCGTGGAGCACTATCTCGCGACGGTTCTCCTGCCAGTCCTTCTCGCTCATTATAATGTAGCGGAACCAACTGAACGGGGATATGTCGCCCTGCATAGTATATATCCGTATGCCATTGCGCACCTCCACGCATCTCGCCCTTCTAATCAGCCGCAGCAGACTGCCCACAGAGAGCAGCGCCTTACCTACAAACAGCACCACACCGAGCACATACGTTGCAAGCAACACCTGTGTGAGGGTCATTCCCTCCCCCACTCCATTGCCACCGTCAGCCACGACAGTCTGCGCCACCAGTCCTTCGAGTGCCACCGTTCCCCGGTTTATCCCCGCCTCGCTGTCGAGCGACAGATGCACAAGCGGCAACACGAGCGAGAGCAGCATCATTGAGAGTATAGCAAAGCGGTTGAACGTATGGAACGTGTCCCGGCTCATCAGCAGCTTGTGGAAGAGATAGAACAGTGTCAGACATACCGCCACCTTCACAGAGTATATAAAGAACATTCCCAACATCATCTCTTTTCTCTTTTACACATTAATGTTTCGCCTTTATGCATGAAGCCCTCCTACAGGTCTTTCTTCTCCTCGTCGAGCGATGCTATCAGCTCCTTCAGCTCGTCCACTGTTATCTTCTCCTCCCGGACGAGCGTACTTACAGCACTCTTGTATGAGCAACCAAAGAGCTTGTCGATAACGCTGCTGAGCGTGCGTCCCTTATACTGTTCCCTGCTTATCTTGGCAAAATACTGGAAGCAGCGTGCCGTCAAAGCCCTGTGACCCAAGAAGCCCTTGTCTTCAAGAATATGCACAAGCGTAGAGAGCGTGTTCACGTGCGGCTTCGGTTCGGCGTAACACTCGCGCAGCTCCCTTATCTGCATATCGCCACGTTCCCAATAGTGGTTCATTATCTCCTCTTCCTTGTTCGTCAGTGTATTCATCTTTGTATAGTTTAAACGCCTTATTTATTCATTCACGCCACAAAGTAACTAAAACTATTAGTTATAAACAAGAGAACCAAAGTTAATAAAACTAAAACAGTTAGTTATTTAACTAAATATCTTAGTTCATAAAGGAATACACCTAATTATATATCTATTCAACCCCAATCGGGTTCTTCCGTTAAATACAAGGACAGGAAATAATATCTAAACTTTCTGATTTAGAAAAAAACGAAAGAAACGCCCTCTTCCGTTTTGCAAGCCTATGGCTTCCCGGATTTTTGAACGGCAGTACCAGAAAAGTCCAGCATCCTGGCATCAAAGGTGCAGCATAGGTGCACCAACAGTGCAGCATAGCTATACTGCCGCCGTTTGCTCCCCACATCCGATTCTTTCTTCTGCCAAGGAGACAAAAAACCGGCAGCTCAGACATCGCTGAACTGCCGGCTCCTGTTTTAAACTATACTATTGCCATTGGAACATTATCTGTCAAAACGTTCCTGTCATTATCCCATTCATCTTTTTACCTTTATTTTCATAGCATGGTTTCTTATTCCTTTCATTTGCCCTGTTTCATCCTCCTTTCATTTGCCCTGCATTTTCATTGCCTTGCTCAGCGTCTGCCGCCGAAGTGGCCACCGCCGCCAGAACGTCCGCCGCCGCTGAAGCCGCCGCTTCTCCTACTTGAAGAGCCGCTGCTGAAGCTGCTCCTGCTCTGACTATCGCTGCGGGGCGTGAAAGAGCTTGACGGGCGTGAGCTTGACGAGAAGTTGGAGGAGGAACCTTTGTATGATGGTGCAGTACGGTTCACCGTAGTGCGCGAGCTGCTCTCCCTCATTTCCCTCGAGTCCATCATTTTCACATTGTCAAAGCTCTTGTTTCTTACGCTTCTGAACATCGTACGGCTGCGGTCCATATTAGTATTGGGCCTCAGCGTGGGCTTGTTGCTCTGTCCGTTGCCGCCAGGTTGGTAGTCCGAACGTCCGCCGCCGCGATACCCGCCCTGGTTTCCTTGGCCTCTGTTGCTGCCCCAGTTGTCGTTGCGTCCCGGACGGCTGGCGTAGTCGTCATGACGGTTGCCACGATCATTGCGGTCATTGCGGTTCCAATTGTCATTGCGGTTCCAGTTGTCATTGCGGCCATGGCCTCTGTCGTTGCGGTCGAATCCGCCGTCATGGCCTCTGTGGCCTCTGAAGTCGCCGCGGTCAAAGCGGTCTCTCATACCATAGTTCGGCCCGCCCGGACGGTGGCCGAACGTTCTGCCGTGATACCAGCTGCGCCCGCCGTTCATCCTCCAGCTGTGGCCTCCGCAGTATGTGGCATAGAAGCCCGGACGACCGAAGTAGAAGTATGTGCGGTGTGGGTATCTTGCATATACCGAGAATCTCCATACTCCGTTGGTCCATACGAGCGGCCGGTAAAAATATGCCGCCGAGCAGAAGGCGTTATACTGCCAGTCGAAGAGTATGTAGCTCAGATCAAGGTTACGCCTTGTCCAATACGTGCCGTAGAGGTCGTCGTAGGTGTTTATACTCATCAGATAATCCAGGTTCACCTCGTATGCCGCCTCATACTGCTCGTCGTTGAGATTCAGTTCATACGCCATCTTGTCGGTGAGGAACAGTGCCCTTTCCCTTGCCTGCTCATAGCTCATCGCCGAAGCCGAGAGAGCTACCGTGAGCATCATTGCCATTGATAATATAAACCGTTTCATAATCTTATTATTTTTAATTGTTATTACTTGCTTTTTATGCTTTGTTTTTTTCTGATGCAAAGAAACAAAGAATTTCATAGCCGATGAAAGGTTTTTCCCTAAATGGGGAGGGGAATTTCCCTATTTGTGACGGTTAGGAATAAATTGGCATGATTTGAGCAAAAAATATGGAGGAAGACATCTTATTGACATGAAACTATCATCCCTCGAATCGCAGCAAATTATTTTTTAGCGTCACTTTATTAGATTATTCACGGAAAAATACTTAACTTCGCACATATTTATATATTTCGGCCCATGATGTATTGGCTGAAAGACAACAAACGGCAAGTAATCAACAACAAGCAACAAGTATCATCAACAAACAAGACCAAAGGACTACAAGAATATGATAAAATCGACACTCTGCAGCATACTCATGCTCGTTCCGCTCAGCGTCTGTGCCCAGGAGGACACCGACGAAATGGAGAGCCGGAAACCGGCAGGCTGCATGGAATACATGCTCGAGGCACAGGGCTCCGGCTCCAACGGCAAGACGCCTCTCTGGCTTAACGCCAACAAATACGGACTCAGTTCGCTGAAGCAGGGCAACGGCTACGCCAGGGCTTCCATCACGCGCAGCATCTCCCCATACGACGCGGACAACAAGGCCACGAGGACTGACTGGGGATTCGGCGCCGACATCGCCGTACCCGTGAACTACACGAGCAACTTCGTCATACAGCAGGCCTATGTGGAGGGCAGATGGCTCCACGGCACACTGTCGGTGGGCAGCAAGCAGCGCGACATGAATCTGAAGAACAGTCGGCTGAGCAGCGGTAGCCAGACAGTGGGCATCAATGCGCGCCCCGTGCCGCAGGTGCGCCTTTCGCTCGAAGACTACTGGACCGTGCCCCTCACCGGCAACCTGCTGCATATCAAGGGACACATCGCATACGGAATGCAGACCGATGACTCATGGCAGCACGACTTCACTGCCAAGCGCAGCCGCTATGCCGACCACGTGCTCTATCACACCAAGGCCGGATTCCTGCGCATAGGCAAAGACCCGTATATGTATCCCCTCTCCCTCGAACTCGGACTGGAGATGGCTTCGCTCTTCGGCGGAAACTCCTATTCGCCCAATGGCGACGGCACGATGACCAAGCTTGAGGGCGACAAGGGCGTACACGCCTTCTGGAACGCCTTCATACCCGGCGGCAAGGATGCCACCGACGGAAACAACTACAAGAATGCCGAAGGCGACCAGCTCGGCAGTTGGATGATACGGCTGAACTACGAGAAGGACACATGGCGCGCCGGACTCTATGCGGAGAAATTCTTCGAGGACCATTCGGCAATGTTCATGCTCGACTACGACGGATACGGCAGCGGCGAGGAATGGCAGGTGAAGAAGAAGAAAAGATATGCCATGTACGACATGAAAGACTGGATGCTCGGCTTCGACCTGCATCTGAAATACGGCACGTGGCTGAGGAACATCGTGGCGGAATACCTCTACACCAAATACCAGAGCGGACCGATTTACCACGACCACACCACCACCATCCCCGACCACATCGGCGGACAGGACGACTTCTACAACCACAACATCTACCCGGGATGGCAGCACTGGGGACAGGTTATCGGCAATCCGCTCTATCTCTCGCCCATATACAACACCGACGGGAAGATATACATACGGAACAACCGCTTCATGGCGTTCCATCTGGGATTCGACGGCAGACCGTCGGCCAATACCCGCTACCGCGTGCTCGCCACATACCAGGACGGACTCGGCACATACAGCGACCCGTATCTGAAGATACACCACAACGTGAGCTTCCTCCTGGAGGGCGAATACAGGTTCACGGGGCGCTTCATGCCCGGATGGACCGTCAAGGGAGGATATGCGATGGACTTCGGAGCCATCCGCGGCAACAACCAGGGCTTCCAGCTCACGGTGTCGAAATGCGGCATCATAAAGGAAAAGAGCCGCAGTGGGAAGGACAGGATGTAATGATGGAACAGGAGGAAAAGAAAGAGGAAAAGGAAGAAGAAAAGGAAGAGAAAGAGGAAGAAGATAAACCGGCAAAGAAGAAACAATAAAAAACAAATGACAAAGATGAAAAAGGCAACATACATCATGGGCGCAATGATTGCCGCCATAATGACGGCAGCCACGTTCAGCGCCTGCACCATAGAATCGTCAGACGCCGGCGACTACGAGGGCATGTGGCATCTCACAAGGGTGGACACCATCGCCACAGGCGGAGTGCTCGACCTGTCGAGGCAGAAGATATACTGGTCGTTCCAGTTCAAGCTGATGGAGGGAAGAGACAAATCGGCCAAGGAGAGGGCCATTCTCATGCGCTTCAGTTCCGGCGGTGGCAAACTGGTGCTCAACAGTCCGTATGCCTACAACCGCGAGGAGGGCGACGAACCGCTCAGCGACATCACGCTGCTCAAGCCCTACGGCATAAACAAGACGGAAGAGGAATTCCAGGTGTTGAGCATAAGCGGCAGCAAGATGAAGCTGCAGTCGGAAATGCTGGTTCTGAGTTTCAAGAAGTTCTAAACCGGCTGTTTCTTCCTGCCGTTTATCCGATGCGTAATGGCGGCGTTGATGCCCATAAAGAGCAGGATGTCCAGCAAGACGATGAGCGTGATGTCAAGATGCGGAACCAGCAAGCCGTTCACCACCATGAACATCAGCTGGATGCCGAGGATGGCAAACAGGGCCTGATGCTGAGTAAGCCCCGCCGCAAGCATCTTGTGATGGATATGACGCTTGTCGGGGTTGAATATCGGCGTATGGTGATACAGTCTGACGAATATCACGCGGAACACATCAAACACCGGCACGATGAGCAGCGTATAGGCATAAACCAGACAAATCTTCTCGTATGCCATCGGATTTCCGAAGAGATTGAGGAAATACCTTCCTTCGGGAATGAAGTCCGGACGGTTCATGGAGAATTTCACGATGAAGAAGCTGAGCATGAAGCCGAGCGTCAGACTGCCCGAATCGCCCATGAAAATCTTCAGTCCCCTCGCCACCGAACCGAATATGTTATAATACATATATGCAATGATGATACCCATCAGTCCGGCTATCATCACGCAATACACATACAATTCTATACAATAGAAGCCGTACATGAAGCCGGCAAGCGCAACAAGCGCCAGTCCGCCCGAGAGTCCGTCGATGCCGTCTATCAGATTCATTGCATTGTCGATAAAGGCAATGCACAACACCGTGAGCGGGAAGCCCACATAGAACGGTATTTCATGTATTCCGCAGAAGCCGTAGAGATTGTTGACATACAGTCCGGAAAGCGGCAGCAGACTCGCCGCAACAATCTGGAAGAAGAACTTCGTCCTGGCTCCCAGTCCGACGATGTCGTCCACGATACCCACCACATATATTATAAGCAGACTGATGAGGAAGCTCACCGTCCATACGCTCATCGTCACCTTCCTCACTCCAGTCAGACTCTCGAAAGCAAGCAGCATGATGACTGCGGCAAGCAGCATACTCGGCAGGAAAGATATTCCGCCAAGGCGCGGTATCGCCGCATGATGCACCTTGCGTTCATCCGGCATGTCGTAGAGCTTCTTCTTCCGGCAGAATGACAATATGGCCGGAATGAAGCCGAAACCGGTCAACATGCTGATTATGAACGTTCCTAACAAAAGAGTCTTTATCATATTCATTGTGTGTAGTATTATATGGTTGCTGGGGCGTCCCGCCCTATACATACAGGCTGAAGACACCGACTATTACGATAACACAAAAAAAAGGTTAATATTGTATCTCACGTCCTATTTATTTTACGGGTATTACAAATCACTGGATATTGCGTCTTTCTAATACTAATACACCACAGGATATGAAGACAAACGCTATAAAACTACTCTTGGCGGCGATGATAGCCGCAAATGCAGGCACAGCCCTTGCCGACAACGACGGCGGATGCAATCCTGCCATAAGCATCCTCATGGAGAACACCTCCATCATCGGGCGCTACGAAACGGGGGCCGGCATGATGCCCGGCGACATCGCTCCGCTCGGCAAACTGCCCTTCAGGATGAAGGACCTGAAGCGCCCCGTGTTCAAGAACACCACGATGACCATATCCCATGCCGACATCGACAGCCGGGGAATGATCACCGATGCCGTCAACTCCAAGATAGAGCAACTGTCAAGGAAGGGCGGCGGCAGACTCGTGATTCCCGAAGGCCAATGGCTCTCGGGACGCCTGATTCTGAAGAGCGGCGTGGACCTGCACCTCGACAGAGGCTGCACGCTGGAGTTCTCCGCCGACATCAACGACTACCAGCCGGCGCTCTTCACCCGTCACGAAGGCATCGAGATAATGGGTGCCGGCGCTTTCATCTATGCACACAAGGCCAAGAACATCGCCCTGACGGGTCAGGGCACGGTGATGGGACCGCCGATGGATGCCGGGATGCGGCGCCTGAAGAACGGCAACAGCGTGGTGGAGCGCGACATCGACCACCGCTCGCCCGTAGCCTCGCGCATCTGCGACGGCAAGGAGGGCAGGACATTCTACCGTCCCAAGTCGTTCGCCCCGATTGACTGCCGCAACGTGCTCGTGGAGGGCGTGACGTTCGAGCGCAGCGTGCTCTGGAACATCAACCCCATCTACTGCGAGAACGTCATCATACGCGGCGTGACGGTGAACTCCGAAAAGGTGCCGAGCGGCGACGGAATAGACATCTCCTCATGCCGCAACGTACTTATAGAATACTCCACGCTGAACTGCGGCGACGACTGCTTCACGCTCAAGAGCGGAAGGGCCGAAGACGGCATCCGCGTGGGCAGACCGACGGAGAACGTGGTGATACGCTACTGCCTCGCCCAAAAGGGACACGGCGGCATAACCTGCGGCAGCGAGACGGCGGCAGGGATAAAGAACGTGTATCTGCACCACTGCGTCTTCGACGGCACACGGACTGGCTTCCGCTTCAAGACGCGGCGCAACCGCGGCGGCGGAATATGGGACATCACGTATGACAACGTGAGGCTCATCGACGTAAAAGAAGCCTTCACCTGGGACCTCCTCGGCAGCAGGACATACATGGGCGAACTGGCCCAGCGCAACCCGCCGCTCGCCATAACTCCGCTCACGCCTACGGTGAAGGACATCCACATCAGCAACTTCGTCATCGAGTCGGCCGACCGCATGATGAGCATGAACACCATACCCGAAATACCCACCACAGGCATCCTGATAGAGAACGGTGCTGTACGCACCAACCGCATCTTCAAGAACCTCAACGACGTGGGCGGACTGACGCTCCGCAACCTGACCATCCAGGCCACGGACAACAGCCTCAACATCGACAACAGCCGCGGCATTCTCTTCGACCACGTGCGGTTTCTCGTGCCCACGGGCTCGCTATCATACAACATCATCGGCAAGGATGCCGTGAAACCGACAATCAGAAAATAAGGAAATAAAACAATAAGGAAACATGAAAAAATCATTTGTCCTCTTCATGCTTGCTATGACAAGCATCTGCGCCATGGCAGGCGGATTCGACACCGCAAGGCGCGACGCGATACTCAAGGAGATTTCGGGAGCCAGGATTCCCGAACGCCAACAGCTGATAACCCGTTTCGGAGCCAAGGGCGACGGCAGGAAAGACTGTTTGCCGGCATTCCGCAAGGCGATAGCCAAGTCGAAGAAACTCGGCGGCCTGCGCATCATCGTGCCTGCCGGAACATATTACCTCCGCGGCCCCATCCACATGGAGAGCAACACCTGTCTGGACCTGCAGGAAGGCGCCGTATTGAAGTTCGACCCCACCCCACAGCTCTACCTCCCCATGGTAAAGACAAGTTGGGAGGGCACATTCCTGCAGAACCACTCGCCCTTCATCTATGGATACAACCTCCACGACGTATCGATCATCGGCCGCGGAACAATCGACGGCAATGCCGCCTCCACCTTCGCCACATGGCGCAAGGACCAGAAGCGCGACCAGATGCTCTCGCGCAAGATGAACCATGAGGAGATTCCCGTGGAGCAGCGCAACTTCGGCAAGGACACCAAGCTGCGCCCGCATCTGATACAGTTCTTCAACTGCCGCAACATCACGCTCTCTGACTTCTTCATCACCAACTCCCCCTTCTGGTGCGTGCATCTGCTCAAGAGCGACAACATCATCTGCCGCGCCCTGCGCTACGACGCAAAGCTCGTGAACAACGACGGCATCGACCCTGAATCCTCGCGCAACATACTCATCGAGGACGTTGAGTTCAACAACGGCGACGACAACGTGGCCATCAAGAGCGGAAGGGACAACGACGGTTGGCACTGCGCAACGCCATCGGAGAACATCGTGATACGCCACTGCCGCTTCAAGGGACTGCATGCCGTGGTTATCGGCAGCGAACTGTCGGGCGGAGTGAGAAACGTGTTCGTGGAGGACTGCACCTACGCAGGCTACTGCAAGCGCGGCATCTACGTGAAGAGCAACCCCAACCGCGGCGGATTCGTGGAGAACCTGTACGTAAGGAACTGCGAGTTTGACGAAGTGGAGGACCTCTTCTACATCACGAGCATGTATGCTGGCGAGGGAATGGACGACAACCACTTCACCACCATCCGCAACATCCACGTGGACAACCTGCGCTGCCGCAAGGCGCGCGCCGCCGGAATAGTATTGCAGGGCACCGAGGCGAAACCTCTCGCCGACATCTCCTTCAACGCCGTGGACATCAACGAAGTGAAAAACGCCCTGAGCATGGACCATACCAAGGGCGTTTCATTCTCCAACTGCCATCTCGGCGGCAAGGCCGGTGTGCCTACACAGGTAACGGCAAAGGATAATATTTTTAAATGAAGAATTAAGAATTAAGAATGAAGAATGAAGAATCTATTGTAAATGAAGATTCTTTCATTCTTCATTTTTCATTTAATAGGATTCTCCATTTAAGAGGATTCTTCATCTATTTAGAATCTGAACTGCAGCTGCACGTCGGCCATATTGTAATTCTGACGCTGTAGCGTACGGTCGTTCACGAACACGTATTCTGCGGTGATGCCGATATTCTTCGAGAACTTGTAGTCGGCACCGATTTCATACATAGTCTTCATCGAGTTCCACTCCCCACTGCGACGATACATGTTGTAGCGCGCCTTCACATGGGCCTTATGCTTCACCACGGGCGCTATTACGGCAGCATACAATCCATCTGCCTTGTTGCCGAAGCCATTGAGCGCCAGGTCCGGGTTCTTCTCGTTGTCGCTGGTTTTGAAGCCCTCGCCCGTGCCGTGGATATACTCCGAACGGAACGTCCAGTCGCCCTTCGACACATACTCGCCGCTCACGGCATAGCGGTGTTGCGGCAGACTCTTCGCCTCCGTGTGCTTCCGGTTGTCTTCATCATAATATGTATACTTGCGGGCATACGCCCCCTCCAGTCCGAACAGTCCGATGCGCATACCCTCCACAGGCATTACCCAGATGCCACCGGCAATGGTCTTCTGCTGGTCCACATCCTTTGTGTTGATGCCCTGTCCGTTGAACACGCCCACCTGGTAATGCAGCAGGTTCCTGCCGCGGGCGTTCTTCAGTAGGTCACCTTGCACCTGCACACCGATGTCGCGTCCGTTGCTTGAGTGCTGTCCCGTACGGTCGGAGAATCCCGATAGGCAGTTCACGTTCTGGCTGTAGCTCATGAATCCCTGGTCAATCGGGTGCATGGGGTTCTCAAACGTGAAGGGCAGCTTGAACTGTCCCGCCTTCACCCTGAAGAACGGGTATTTCTGCCATTCGGCAAAGAAATCCACGAGTCGTGGCGAACTGCCCTTCGTCGACGTGTTGCCGTTCACCTGCACCTGCGCCTTCCAGTAGAAATCATTCTGTATCCTGCCGTCCAGCGACAGTCTGACGAGCCTCAGGTCGAAGCTGTTCGACTTGTCGCCCTTCTTGCCCGACGCCTGATACTGCACGAGTCCGTAGCCCGAAAGCTTCACGTTCTGAAACCACTGAGCCGGCTTCGGCTCCTGTGCCACACACGATGCTGCCGCCAACATCATGGCGGCAAAAACTGATTTTCTCATTTTTGGTAAATATGTTTTGTCCAGACAAGCCGGAAAATGCTTGCCACAGGAAATTTTCTGCAAAGGTAGCACATTAAAGACACACCTCCAAGACCCTGCCACAGGAAATGCCGCGGAGCCGCAAATTGCTCCTTCTCCCCCTTCGCCAATTATAAAAGAATGCCAACAGGGAAAAGTCTCTATGAGCAGAGAATGTTTTTTGATAGAAAAAACAAAAAAAATTTTTTTCTTTTTTTACCCTCACACCCTCACTTTTCGCCTGAAACGCCCTGTTTATCGGGGTTTCAAGGGTGAGGGTAAGTGTGAGGGTAGAA
>OLSD01000419.1_pt1 | contig 44119 bp, 42 predicted proteins | sample 1672211 | NCBI WGS metagenome assembly OLSD01 (sample SAMEA3136659, study PRJEB25190) | human gut metagenome | reverse complement strand
TCATTGCCTTGAAGGCATGGTGCATACCACCGGCTTAGCCGGTGGTTTTGATTTGGTTGTATGCTTTGACGCCCAGTCTTTACCCCTTCACCGGCAGCTGCACGGTAAAGGTGGTGCCCTTGCCCTTCACGCTGTCCACGATAATTTTGCCACGGCTCAGGGCGATGATTCGCTTGACCATCGCCAGGCCCAGGCCGTTGCCCTCGCCATGGTGGGATTTATCGCCCTGATAGAATTTTTCAAAGATGTGCTGCTGCGTTTCCCTATCCATGCCGATGCCCGTATCGCTCACCTGCACGGTAGCGGTATCGTCCACAGCAACCAGGCTAATGCCGATTGTGCCGCCCTCGGGAGTAAACTTGATGGCGTTGTTGATCAGATTGACCCAAGCCTGGGAGAGCATCTCGGCGTTGCCGTAGCAGGTGACCTCCTTCAGGTCGATCACCAGCTCCAGATGCTTTTGCTCCCATTGCTTCTCCAGCAGCAGAATGCAGGAGCGCAGCTGCTCATCCAAACGGAAGGCCGTTTTTTCGGTCACAATCTGCTGATTTTCCAGCTTGCTCAGCAGCAGAATGTTGGTAGCCAGGTTGGCCAGGCGCGTGGACTCATCGGCGATGATGGTGGCGTACTCGCGGCGCTCCTCATCGGTAATATCATCCCGCTGTAATTGCCGGGCAAAGCCGCGGATGGAGACGATGGGCGTTTTGAACTCATGCGAAAAGCTATTGATAAAATCCGAACGAAACATCTCGATGCCGCCCAGCTCGCGGGTCATGCGGTTGAAGGAGCGCACCAGGTCGCCCATCTCGCCGCGGCCGTCCTCCATGGGCAGCTGCACGCTGAAATCGCCCTTGGCCACGCGCTTGGTGGCCGCAATCACCTGCGTGACGGGACTGAGATAATACTTGCCAATCCAGGCCGTAATCACCGTGCCGATGATGGAGCTGACGCACACCATCCAGATGGGCGACATCATCTGCGTGATGAACAGCGGGCGCAGCCAGCCCGCGCTGAGCATGACCACATATGCCGCACTGGTAAACAGGCTGGCCATGGTCATGATGCAAAACACATACAGCACCAGCCGCGCCCGCAGCGATCCCAGATGCGCGCGCATACGCACGCCGCCCGAGCCTGCGGGCATGGGCGGCTGCTTCAGCTTGCCCCTCATGCGCGCAGCACCGCCTTATAGCCCAGGCCGCGCACGGTCTGGATTTCAAAATCGGCGTTGCCGCGGAAGCGGTCGCGCAGGCGGTTGATATGCACGTCCACCGTGCGTTCGTCCGACTCGCTGTCCAGATCCCATATTTCATCCATCAGCTGGCGGCGGGTGAAGATGCGGCCCGGATAGGACAGGAGCTTGAACAGAAGCAGAAATTCCTTCTTGGGCAGCGACTCGGTTTTGCCTGCCACCGTGACGGACATGGAATTGAAATTCAGCTCCGTACCGCCGATATTGAGCCGCCGGTCGGCCACAATGCGCGATCTGCGCAGCAACGCCGCGATGCGCAGCAGCATTTCCTCTTCATCGACGGGCTTGACCATATAGTCGTCCGTGCCGATGATAAAGCCCTTTTTCTTATCCTGCGGCGTTTCCTTTGCCGTTACCATCAGGATGGGAATGTCGCTGCCGCTGTCGCGCAGCGTGCGGGTAAACTCATAGCCGTCCATGCGCGGCATCATCAGATCCAGCACAATCAAATCCACATGGCGCGATTCCATCTTTTCCAGCGCTTCCACGCCGTCGCAAGCCAGGATGGGCTGATAGCCATGCTGCTTGAGCACAGTTTCCATCAGGCGGCGGGTGTTGGTATCGTCCTCTACAACCATAATCTGGAACATCGTAAAAAGGCCCCTCTCCGGTAGATGGCCTTATTATAACAGAAAAATATGAATTGCGTATAAACTTCCGCCTGCCGCGAGCGCTTTTTTCTGTTTTTGCAGCGTTTGGCAGCTATTCTCAGATTTGTTACAATTTATTTTCAAAAATATGGATGATTTTTAAGCGCAAATCCGTTATATTAATAGCGGCGGGTTAATTTTGCCTGCCAAGGCCACAAAAGGAGGTTCAAAACCGATGAAGAAATCCAAGCGTATTGCGCTGCTGGCAGTATCGCTGGCGCTGTGCCTGTGCCTGGCCGCGTCCGCCCTGGCGGAGGGAATGCTCAGCACCCTGTTCAACGCCGGCTGCAAGCTGCTGTTTAATACCGACAACGCCACCCTGAACGCCCATGCCACATTCAGCTATGACGGCGAGCTGTTCAAAACCTTTGACGGCAAGTACATTCAGGACGGCGTGAACTCCTACATGAACGTGTCGCTGCAAACCCCCAAGTCGGACGGCACGGTGTATGAGGGCGGCTATACGGTCATCTCCAACGACGGCATCGCCTACTCCATGGAAACCGCGCGTCCCAAGATGTACACCACCACCAGCTCCAGCCTCAGCTCATCCATCCTTTCCTCCACCGTGCTGCGGCAGTCGCTGACGAACTTTGGCTCGGCGCTTTTGAACCTGATGGAAGGCAGCATGAGCCGCTACATCACCGCCGAGCCCAGCGATGGCGGCACGCAGTATCAGATCCAGCTGGCCAGCGGCGATTCGCCCGTGATCGCCAACGCTACACTGACGCTTTTCTCTCAGCTGGCCGCGCAGCGCTTCTTCGGCGTTGATTACGATCAGATTTCCGCCGGCAGCGAGCCTGTGGCCGACGGGCTGATCTGGGAATATGAGGATTGGGAAGGCCTGTTTGCCCTGACGTACCGCCAGCAGTACGGCGAGGAGCTGCCCAGGGATTTCTATGAGGCGCTTTGGAACAGCGAGAACCCCAATTCCGCCGCCTACTATGAGCGCTATGTGGTTATCAACGGCCTGGTGGACGACGTTTGCACCCAGCTGTGCAATCAGTACAAATCGGGCATAGCCGTCATCCACGCCGACGGCACGCATGATTACTGGGCCACCGAGGATGAATACCTGGTGGACACCGGCAACCAGACTGTGCTGTTTGAGGACTCCACGGCCAGCTTTATGCAGTATTATCAGCAGAAGACCGGCGAAACGCTGACCCAGGCGGATATGGACGCCATCTACGCCAGCAACAACCCCGAGCTGTACCGCGCCTATCAGCAGATGTTCAACGATATGAATCTGGCCTATCTGGCGCAGGTGGAAGCGGACGGCAAGGCCTCGGCCATCTATGTGAGCAAGAACGGCGAAACGCGTTTGATCTACGATATCGCCGCCTATCAGCGCGAGCAGCGCGGCGATGACTATCACGGCACCGTCACCTCGCGCATCGTCTACACCATGAAGTCCCTCAGGCTGGATCAGACCAATATGCGCGTCACCCTGGACGCGGAAGGCCGCATCCTGGCGGGCGAGGGCACGGTGCGCATCATGGTAACCGATCTGTACGGCGTGGAGCATACGCTGGACATCGCCTTCAACGCCACTGCCGGTTCCTACGGCTCCAGTGAGGTGGAAACCTTTGATCCCGAAGCGTACAATGTGGTTTCCTCTCAGGAGTATTATGAAAACTACGAAAAGTACGCCACCATCACCAAGAGCGATCAGGAAACCCCTGCGCCCGATTCCGCCGAGGGCGACGATTCGTACAAGCTGCCTGATACCGTTACCTTCAACGGCGTTAAATATCAGGTAACGCTGGACGAAAGCATCAACGGTTAAATTTCAATAACCGCCTGCAATCAAAATTTCTTTTTCTAACCCGCAATGCCTGGGGGCATATCGCCCCAGGCATTTTTCTATCTGTGTAATTGTAAAACTTTCTCTTTCTTATTGACAGGTATATTACGTTTGCATATGATACCGCTGAAAGCAGGCCCTGCTTTCTACTCCACACCAAAGGACGGGGGCTGTCGCCAGCCCTGCAAGCAAAGCCATGACAATACGTATGTTTAACCCTGCGCACATCGCCGTATTATTGAGCACGCTGATGCTTTGCATCCTCGGCTCGCGTCTTCTGCGCCGTCTGCCGCAGCGCGGCGGCAACCGGCTGATGATCGGCCTCGCGCTGTTCAACATCGGGCTGTATCTGCTGAAAATCGCCCTGATCTGCCGCCAGCCCTGGTTCAATGTATGGGAGTATCTGCCGCTGGATCTATGCGGCGTCAACCTGTTTGTGTGCCTGCTTGCAGCGCTGCTGCAAAAAAGGGCGCTCTATAGCTTTTTGTATTTCATCGCCTGTCCCGCCGCGGCGCTTGCGCTGCTGCTGCCAAACGCCTGCTTTTTGAACTGCAATCTGTTTGAGCCGGTCACGCTGATTTTCTATTTGCAGCACAGCATCCTGGCCATTTTCCCCCTCCTGCTCATTTTGGCCGGGCGCTTTCGCCCGCAGCTGTCCAGCGTATGGAGGAACGCCGGTGTATTTGTCCTCTCCTGCGCGATCATGTACGGCATAGACAAGCTGATTTTTCTGCTCACGGGCGTTCGCGCCAACTACTTTTTTCTGGTGCGCAGCCCCGGCAATCCCGTGCTGGATTATCTGTGGCGGCTCAACCCGCGCGAGTTTGTTTATGCGCTGCCCTGCCTGCTTGTGCTGACCGTTATCAATATGCTGATGTGTCTGCCTTTTATCTCAAAATCCCCGCATCGCCATACCATCAAGGCATAAATCTTTCATCACCCGTCCCTTTTTGCCGGCTGTATGTTACAATAATGTAAGCCGCGGTCGGCAAAATGTAAGGCGATTCGATGGCGCAGCCTGCCCGCCGCCTGCTATAATCAGCGCGTAAAACCCGCAAGGAGGTTGATTTTTATGAGCATGCTGGAGGTCAAGGGCCTGCAAAAAACCTATGTATCCCGCTTTGGCGGCAACCGCGTGGAAGCGCTGAAAAACGTTAATTTTACCGTGGAAGAGGGCGAATACGTCGCCATCATGGGCGAATCGGGCTCAGGCAAAACGACGCTGCTGAACCTGCTGGCCGCGCTGGATCGTCCCACGGGCGGCAGCGTGCTGCTGGACGGCAAGGATCTGAGCACGCTGCGCGAGCAGGATATCGCTGCCTTCCGCCGCGACCATCTGGGCTTTGTGTTTCAGGAGTTCAATCTGCTGGATACCTTTTCCATCGAGGATAACATCTACCTGCCGCTGGTACTGGCGGGTAAATCCCACACCGAAATGCGCAGGCGCATCGCGCCCCTGGCGAAGCAGCTGGGCATTGACTATCTGCTGAAAAAGTATCCCTATGAGGTTTCCGGCGGGCAGAAGCAGCGTGCCGCCGTGGCTCGCGCGCTGATTACCGAGCCGCGCATCCTGCTGGCCGACGAGCCTACCGGCGCGCTGGATTCCCGCTCCACGGACGAGCTGCTGCGCCTGTTCCATCTGATCAACACCTACGGGCAGACCATCCTGATGGTTACCCACTCCGTTAAGGCCGCCAGCCATGCCGGGCGCGTGCTGTTCATCAAGGACGGCGAGGTGTTCCACCAGCTTTACCGGGGCGACTGCAATAACGAGCAGTTCTACCAGCGCATTTCGGATGCGCTGACCATGCTGCAATCGGGCGGTGACGCGCAATGAAGGCAGGCTTTTTCCCCATGCTGGCCGTCAGCGGCATGCGCAAGAACCGCCAGCTCTACACCCCCTACCTGCTGGCCTGCACCGGCATTGTGTGCGTCAGCTATATCGTCGCCTTCCTTGGCGTTTCGCCGGTCATCCGCGCCATGCGCGGCGGCACCAGCACCACCATGATCCTGCAGCTGGGCAAGGGCGTCATGGCGGTGTTCTCGGCCATCTTTCTGTTCTATTCGCATTCCTTTCTGATTCGCCGCCGCAAGCGGGAGTTTGGCCTGTACAACATACTGGGCATGGGCAAGCGCAGCATCGGCCGCATCCTGCTTTGGGAGGCGCTGATGAGCGCGGCGCTGTCGCTGCTGGGCGGGCTGGCGCTGGGCGTCCTTTTGTCCAAGCTGTGCGAGCTGCTGCTGGTCAATCTGCTGCGCGGCAGCGTCACCTTTACCTTCACCATTTCCGTCTCCGCTATCCGCGATACGGCGCTGCTGTTCGCCGCGATTTTCGCGCTGATGGCGCTCTTTGACCAGGGGCAGGTGCGCCTGTCCAGCCCGGCGGAGCTAATGCGCAGCGAAAGCGCGGGCGAAAAGCCCCCGCGCGCCAACTATGCGCTGGGCGTGCTCGGCGCAGCGCTGCTGGCGGCCGCCTATTATCTGGCGGTATCCATTCAGCAGCCGCTGGAGGCGCTGACATGGTTCTTTGTGGCCGTCATCATGGTCATCATCGCCACCTATCTGCTGTTCATCGCGGGCTCCGTTGTGCTGTGCCGCCTGCTGCAAAAGAACAAGCGCTTCTATTATCAGGCGCGCCACTTCGTATCCGTCGCCTCCATGACCTACCGCATGAAGCGCAACGGCGCGGGCCTGGCCTCCATCTGCATCCTGGCCACGATGGTGCTGGTCACCATTTCCTCCACCACCTGCCTGTACTTTGGCTCGGAAAGCCTGCTGCGCGCCCGCTATCCGCGCGATGTAAATATCGATCTGCTGGTGGATGCGCTTGAAAAGCTCAGTGATGAAAACGCCCGCGCCGCCTATGCCTGCATGGACAAGGTGATTTCCGACGCCGGCCTTTTCCCCGAGCGGCAGCTGCTCTATCGCGCCGTCACGGGCTACGGCCCGCTGGAAGACGGTACGGTTGACCTGCATGCCCCTGCCGACCGTGCCAACAGCGTCAGCCGCCTCAGCCAGGTGTATCAGTTCTGCTTTGTGCCGCTGGATGATTACAACCGCATCACCGGCAGCGCCGAAACGCTGGCGGCGGACGAGGTGCTGATTCATCCCTATCGCGCTAGCTTCAAGGGCGATACCTTTGCCCTGCTGGGCGGCGCATCCTACCATGTGAAGGCGCTGCTGAACGATTTTCCCACCAACAGCGCGGCGGCCATGAACGTCGTAGGCACGCTGTTTGTGGTTGCGGACGATTTGCAGGCCATGCTGGGCGCGCTGGCGCAGCAGGCGGCCGAGGATCCCAGCCTTGGGCTGAACTATCATTACCTCAACGCCTTTGACTGCGCGAAGGCGGATCAGATCGATTCATCCGAATTGGAATCCGCCATCCTGCTGGACGGCGTGCCGACGCTGGGCCGCGCAATCAACGTTGAGCTGCTGGCGCAGGAAGCCGCTGATTATTACGGCATGTACGGCGGGCTGCTGTTTCTGGGAGTTATGCTGAGTCTGGTATTTGCCGCCGCCGCGGTGCTGATCATCTACTACAAGCAGATGTCCGAGGGCTACGAGGATCAGCCACGCTTTGCCATCATGCGCAAGATTGGCATGACGCAGCGCGATATCCGCCGCAGCGTCAACGCGCAGATGCTGATGGTATTCTTCCTGCCGCTGGGTTTTGCGGGTCTTCATCTGGGCTTCGCCTTCCCGATGCTCCACAAGCTGCTGATGCTGTTCTGCCTGTACGATCTGCCGCTGCTGCTGGGCACCACGGCGATCACCTTTGTGGTGTTCGGCCTGCTCTACGCGCTGGTGTACCGCGCCACGTCCAATGCCTATTATCGGCTGGTAAGCGGCATAACCAAGGACGAAAAGGCGCAACAGTAAACTAACTACACCCCCTCTGCACAAAAGCCGGTTCAGAGCATTCACTCTGAACCGGCCTTGCGTTTATTTGAAATATCGCTTAGATTTCCTCGTTCGGCTCGGCGCTTACATCCTCACCGGCATCGCTTTCCTCCGCCGCGTTTTCAGGCGCGTCCGTTTCGTCGTCCTCGTCTTCCTTTTCAGCGCGCGCGACGCCCACAATGCGGCTGCCATCGCCCACGCGCATCAGGCGCACGCCCTGCGTGGCACGGCCGCATATGCGGATGCTGTCCGCCGCCGTGCGGATGATCGTGCCGTCATCGGTGATCAGCAGGATATCCTCGTCCTCGGCGATCATCAGCTGCGCGGCCAACAGGCCGGTCTTATCGGTCAGGTTCATGGCGATTACGCCCTGGCCGCCGCGACCCTGCTCGCGGTATTCCGCGGGATCGGTGCGCTTGCCGTAGCCGTTCTCGGTGATGGAGAGCACCTTTTCATCCTCATCCACCACGCACATGGAGATGACCGCGTCGTCCTCGCGCAGCTTCATGCTGCGCACGCCCTGGCTGGCGCGTCCCATGGCGCGCACGTTGTTTTCATTAAAGCGGATGGCCTTGCCCTGGCGGCTGCCCAGCAGCAGTTCACGGTTGCCATCGGTCAGTTCAACCGATACCAGTTCGTCGTCCTCGCGCAGGATAATGGCGATCAGGCCGCTCTTGCGCAGGTTGGCAAACTCCTCCAGCGGGGTCTTTTTGATCAGGCCCTGGCGCGTAGCCATCATCAGGTAATGACCCTCGGGCATATCGGGCATGGGAATCATGGTGGTGACCTTTTCGCCCGATTGCAGCTGCAGCAGGTTGATAATGGCCGTGCCGCGCGCCGTGCGCCCAGCCTCGGGAATCTGGAAGCACTTCATCATGTAGCAGCGCCCGCGATTGGTGAAGAACATGATATCCTCATGTGTATTCACCACGCGAATCTGCTCGGCGTAGTCCTCCTCGCGCAGGCTTTGGCCGGTTACGCCCTTGCCGCCGCGGTTCTGCGCGTGATAGGTGGATTTGGGCAGACGCTTGACATAGCCAAAGTGCGTCAGCGTAACCACCATATCGTCGCGGGCAATCAGATCCTCCACGTCGATCTCACCCTCGACGGCGCTGATCTCGGTGCGGCGGTCATCGCCGAACTTATCGCGAATCTGCCCCAGCTCATCCTTAATAACGGACAGCAGCAGGTGCTCGTCCGCCAGGATGGAGTTGAGGTAGGCGATGGTCTTTTCCAGCTCCTGATACTCGGCCAGCAGCTTATCCAATTCCAGATTGGTCAGGCGAGCCAGACGCATATCCAGAATGGCCTGCGCCTGCTTGTCGGTAAACTCAAAGCGGGCAATCAGCTCGGCCTTGGCGGAGGGCACATCCTTGCTGTGGCGGATGATGTGCACAATCTCGTCGATGCTGTCCATGGCCTTGAGCAGGCCTTCCAAGATGTGTGCGCGCGCCAGGCTCTTGTCCAGGTCGTACTTGGTGCGGCGGGTGACAACGTCCTTCTGGTGCTCAATATACCAGTACAGCATATCGCGCAGGGAAAGGATCTTGGGTTCGCCATGCACCAGCGCCAGCATGATCACGCCGAAGGTATCCTGCAGCTGGGTGTGTTTGTACAGGTAGTTGAGCACCACCTGGGGCTGCACATCGCGCTTAAGATCGATGACCACGCGCATGCCGTTGCGGTCGGATTCATCGCGGATATCGCTGATGCCGTCCAGGCGCTTTTCATGCACAAGCTCGGCAATCTTTTCTACCAGCTTGGCCTTGTTTACGCCATAGGGAATTTCGGATACGATGATGCGGTCGCGGCCATTGGCCAGCGTTTCCACCTCGGTTTTGGCGCGCACAACGATGCGGCCGCGGCCGGTATGATAGGCCTCGCGGATGCCGCTGCGCCCCAGGATGATGCCGCCGGTGGGGAAATCCGGGCCTTTGACATGCTCCATCAGGTCGTCCAGGCTTGCGTCCGGATTGTCCATCAAGCAGATGGCGGCGTTGATAACCTCCGTCAGGTTATGGGGCGGAATGTTGGTGGCCATGCCCACGGCGATGCCGGAGGAGCCGTTGACCAGCAAATTGGGGAAACGGCTGGGCAGCACGGTGGGCTGCATCAGCGTTTCATCAAAGTTTGGCATGAAATCGACGGTATCCTTGTCGATTTCGCCAATCAGGCTCAGGGTGATCTTGGACATGCGCGCCTCGGTATAACGCATGGCCGCCGCGCCGTCGCCATCGACGGAGCCGAAGTTGCCCTGCCCCTCCACCAGCATATAGCGGGTGTTGAAATCCTGCGCCAGGCGCACCATGGCGTCGTACACCGCGGTATCGCCGTGAGGATGATACTTACCCAGCACGTCGCCCACGATACGCGCGCTCTTGCGGAACGGCTTATCGGGGGTCATGCCCAGCTCGTTCATGGCGTACAGGATACGGCGGTGAACGGGCTTGAGGCCGTCGCGCACATCGGGCAGCGCGCGGTTGATAATTACGGCCATGGCGTAGGATATGAAGCTCTTTTTCATCTCCTGTTCCAGATTTACCGGAATCAGGCGATCTTGAATATCACTCATTGTCTCATTCCTTTCGCAGGGTCATTGGGAAAGGCCGCCAGCCTGGGCTGCGGAAAGCTCCGCCGCCGTCAGCGCGCGCAGCGTGGCCGCATCGTCCAGAAGCTCAGCCAGCTCGGGGCTGGAAAGCATGTTGTTTTCCGCCGCCACCAGATAAGCGTTTGCCTGGGTCACGCCGCTTTCGTTGGTATAAAAGGCGCACAGCACGTCATACGCGCCGCCAAAGGACAGGCTGAGCACCGCCGCCTGGGGCATGTCCGCAGCCATCACGGCGCAATCGCCGCAGGACAGCATGGCAGATGCGGCCAGCGCCACAGCGCCCGCGCGGGATACCTGCATGGTACACAGCGTAACAGGCAGAGAAGCATAGATCTTTTGCCGGATGCCCTCGGACAGCGCCGGGGCGCTGTCGCCGATTTGCAGCAGCCTGTCCATGGCAGCGGGCGACAGCGTCAGCAGCGCGCTGGATACCGGCGCGTCATAGGGGCCCTCGCCCATGGCGGCGCACAGCGCGCCGATTTCAGCCGAGCCAGCATACAGGCTGCAATAGGCTTCGGACTGCGCGCATTCCTGCATGATGTCGGCCAGCTTTAAGGCCCTTTGCACCATGGCGGACAGGGCGGGATCAGCCGCCTCCGCGCCCGCGCCCATCGGGAGGGCGCACAATACAGTCAGGCACAAGGCCAGAAGCAGACATAGCTTTTTCATCCGTCCGCCCCCTTACAGATCAAGGTCGGTGACCATATCGTAATTCTGCTCGATAAACTCGCGGCGCGGCTCCACCTTGTCACCCATCAGCAGGCTCATGATCTCATCGGCGGCCATGGCGTCCTCCACGCTCACCTTCATCATGGTGCGGGTTTCGGGGTTCATGGTGGTGGTCCACAGCTGCTCGCTGCTCATTTCGCCCAGACCTTTATAGCGCTGAATTTCAGGCTTGGGATCGCGGCCGATCTGCTGCATCAGCTTTTCAAGCTCCACGTCGTCATAGACGTAGTATTCCTGCTTGTTTTTCGTCACCTTATACAGCGGCGGCATGGCGATGTATACATAGCCGTTTTCAATCAGCGGCCGCATGTAGCGGTAGAAGAAGGTGAGCATCAGGATGCGGATATGCGCGCCGTCCACATCGGCATCCGTCATGCACACGATGCGGTGATAGCGCAGCTTATCGGCGTTGAACTCCTCGCCGATGCCGCAGCCAAAGGCGGTGATCATGTTTTTGATTTCCTGATTGAGCAGGATCTTATCCAGGCGCGTTTTTTCAACGTTCAGGATCTTGCCGCGCAGGGGCAGGATGGCCTGATAGTGGCGGTCGCGCCCCGTCTTGGCGCTGCCGCCTGCCGAGTCGCCCTCTACAATAAAGATTTCACACTTGGCGGGATCGCGCTCGGAGCAGTCGGCCAGCTTGCCGGGCAGGGAGGCGGATTCCAGCACGGTCTTGCGGCGGGTCAGGTCGCGCGCCTTGCGGGCGGCCTCACGCGCGCGGGCGGCGTTGCAGCAGCGATCCAGGATCATGCGCGCCACGGCGGGGTTTTCCTCCAGATAGGTGGACAGCCCCTCGGCCACCATCGCATCCACGATGGGGCGCACCTCGCTGTTGCCCAGCTTGGACTTGGTCTGCCCCTCAAACTGCGGCTCATGCATCTTGACCGACACGATGGCCGTCAGGCTTTCGCGCACATCCTCGCCCTTGAGGTTCGCGTCCGAATCCTTGAGCACGGGCGGGCGGCACTTGTTGCGGCCGTAATCGTTGATCACGCGCGTCAGCGCGGCCTGGAAGCCCATCAGGTGCGTGCCGCCTTCGGGGGTGTGGATATTATTGGCGAAGGTGTAAATGTTCTCAGCATAGCTGTCGTTATATTGCAGCGCGGCCTCGACGGACACGCCGTTCTTTACGCCCTCGATGTAAATCGGCTCGGGGAAGAGCACCTCGCGGTTTTTATTGAGGAATTTGACAAACTCGCGGATACCGCCCTCATAGTGGAAAACGCGCTCCTGCTCCCTGCCCTCGCGCTCATCGCGCAGCACGATCTTGATGCCCTTGTTCAGGAAGGCCATCTCGCGCATGCGGGTTTTGAGGATATCGTAGTTAAACTCAATATTAGGATCGAACACGCCGTCGGGGTTCTGTTCGCTGCGGATATCGGGCCAGAACTGCACCGTGGTGCCCGTGCGCTCACCCGCATCGCCGATAATCTTCAGATCGTATTCGATCTTGCCGCGATTATACTCCTGGCGGTATACCTTGCCGCCCTGATATACCGTAACCATCAGGTGACTGGACAGCGCGTTTACAACCGACGCGCCCACGCCGTGCAGGCCGCCGGATACCTTGTAGCCCTCGCCGCCAAACTTGCCGCCCGCGTGCAGCATGGTCAGGCATACCTCCACCGCGGGACGCCCCACCTTGGGATGGATGCCCACAGGGAAGCCGCGGCCGTTATCCTGCACCTCTACCGAGCCATCGTGCTTGATGGTGATGATGATATCCGTGCAGTAGCCGGCCAGCGCCTCGTCCACGGCGTTGTCCACAATTTCATATACGCAATGATGCAGTCCGCGGTAATCGGTAGAGCCGATATACATGCCGGGACGGCGGCGCACAGCCTCCAGCCCCTCCAGCACCTGAATATCGCCTGCGCCATAATGGCCCTGCGCATGATCAGGATTCTGAGCTGCGTTCATTTCTTCCGTCATTTTGACCTCCCTGGAAAGATGAAGCACGCGGCGCGCCGGCCCCAGCGATACGCAAAAAACGCCGCGTGTTATATCGAATCACGATGAGAAGCACCGGCAAAGGCCAGCATTTCTCCTCATTATCATTATAACACAAAACGGCGTTTTGTACAAGGTTTATACCTTATTATAAGGGCGTTTAAATTCCGATATGCGCCAGCGCGCGGGCGATGCCGCCCTGTCCGGCAGGAGCCGTCACCCAGTCCGCCTGCGATTGCACAGCGGGGCTGGCGTTGCCCATGGCCACGCTCCAGCCTGCGTGACGGAACATATCCAAATCGTTCTCGCTATCCCCAATGGCCACGCTGTTTTCCACCGGCACGCCCAGGGCGCGGCAGGCATGCTCCATACCCACGCCCTTGCCGAGGCCGTGCAGCACGGCCTCATACCAACGCTCCGAGCAGATCAGATCAAACCACGGTGCCAGCAGGCGGCGCTGCTGCTGCGTAGGCGCGCCCCAGATGGTCAGCTTGGTGACGCTCTCCCCGGCAAAGCGCGTGTCAAAATCATCCGCGCGGGTCAGCATCTGCCCCTGCGGATGCGTGCGCTGGATGGTCAGCAGCGCGGTTTCGCCCTCAAAGAAGCAGCCCTCGCCGGGACTCTCCAAAAAGTATGCCAGCACCTGGCGCAGCGCCTCGCGGGGAATCTCCTGCTTGAACAGCGTTTTGCCGCCTATAATCAGCTGCGTGCCGCAGCCGCACAGGAAGCCATCCAGGTAGTCCGCCGTCCGCAGCACCGGCGGCAAAAAGCCCGACGAGCGCCCGGTGTTGATCAGCACCTTATGACCGGCTGCGCGTGCCCGAAGCAGCGCCGTCCTGTCCTGCTCGCAGGGCGCCTCCGCCCCAAAGGGAATCAGCGTGCCGTCGATGTCCAGAAAGATGGCTCTTGCATTGGTATTCATGAGATATTTCTATCCTTTACTGCATTCACATCTCCAGCCGCATATACACCAATTCCTGATACCCCGCCGTGCGGGATCTGAAGCCCCTGGGATTGCGGCCATACTCCGTAAAGCCTGCCTGGGTGTACAGCGCCATGGCACGGGTGTTGTCGGCCACCACATCCAGCTCCAGCTGGGTATAGCCCGCCTGGCGGGCGCAATCGATGCAGGCGTTCAGCAGAGCGCGGCCAATGCCCAATCCCCAGTATTCGCGCGCCACGCTGACGCCAAACTCCGCGCGGTGACGCAGCTTATATCTGCCGCCCACCGCATCGATTCCCGCCGTGCCCGCGATCACATCGCCCACCTGGGCGATGATTTCCACCTCGTTGGCACTGTCGGCCTTGGCTTGCAGAAAGCGCGCCTCCGCTGCCACATCGCTGCGGCTCTCGTCCGGATAGGTAAGCAGATAATCGGTCTCGCCATGGGTCAGGTTAAAGTTGTCGATCACCGCCGCCGCATCCTCCGCCAAGGCATGGCGCAGAACACAGGCGCGGCCATCCCTGAACTGAATGGTCTGGTTATATTGCAAAAGCAGTTCTCCTTGTTTAGGCCAGGCCCAGGATCATCCCGGCAAAGCCGCAGTAGATCAGCAGGGCAAGCGCATCCACAATGGTGGTGATAAAGGGGCTGGCCATGACGGCCGGGTCGAAGCCCAGCTTATCGGCCAGGATGGGCAGGGTGCAGCCCACCATCTTGGCGATGAACACCGTAACGCACAGCGTAAGGCAGATGGTCAGCGCAATGGGCACGCCCACACGCTCGATCAGCAGCAGCTTTACAAAGTTAGCCACAGCCAGCGTCACGCCGCACATCACGGCCACGCGCGCTTCCTTCCACCACACCTTGAACAGATCCTTAAAGTGCAGTTCACCCAGCGACAGGCTGCGGATCACCGTAACCGACGACTGGCTGCCGCAGTTGCCGCCCGTATCCATCAGCATGGGGATGGCGGCGGTCAGGGCGATGGAAAAGCTGAGCACGCCCTCAAAATGGGTGATGATCATGCCCGTAAAGGTGGCCGACAGCATCAGCAGCAGCAGCCAGGGAATGCGGCTTTTCCACAGCATCCACACGGAGGTCTTCAGATACGGCCGGTCGCTGGGGGTGATGGCCGCCATCTTGCTGATATCCTCGGTGGTTTCTTCCTCGATAACGTCGATGGCGTCGTCAACGGTAACGATACCCACCATGCGGTTTTCGGTATCCACCACGGGCAGGACGTTGAGATCGTACAGGCTGAACAGGCGCGCCACGGATTCCTGATCCTCCTGGGTGGTCACGGAGATGACGTTGGTCTCCATGATATCCTGCATCCTGGCGTCCTCGCGCGCCATGACGATGCCGCGCAGGGAGACCACGCCCAGCAGGTGCCTGCTCTCGTCAATGATATAGCAGTTATTAACCGTCTCTTTATCCATACCCGTGCGGCGGATGGAGGCGATTGCGTCGGCAGCGGTCATTTGCGGCCGCAGGGCCACAAACTCGATGGTCATGATGGAGCCGGCGCTGTCCTCGGGATAGCGCAGCAGCTCGTTGATGCTCTTGCGCATATCCGGGTCGGCCTGAGCCAGCAGTCGCTTGACCACATTGGCCGGCATCTCCTCCACCAGGTCTACCGCATCGTCCACGTACAGTTCATCCAGCACCGATTTCAGCTCGGTATCCGAAAAGCTGCGGATCAGCTTTTCCTGCATATCGGGCTCCATCTCCACAAAGGTCTCGGCGGCCTGCTCCTTGGGCAGCAGGCGGAACAGCGGGGCAGGCGCGTTATCCGGCATCATGGCAAACAGCGCCGCCACCTGCGCGGGCTGCATGGTAACCAGCACGTCGCGCAGGGTATTGTATTTTTTGTTTTCCCACAATTTTTCCATTGTGGTTTCAAAGGCATTATCGATCTGCGACATTTTTGAACCCTCCTGACTGTAGTTTGGTCTGGAAGGCGCAGATGCAGGCGCTTTGCGCTATGCAGCGGCGGGCCGCGCAGGACCTGCCGCGCGCGTTGTTCGTCCTATGTCCGCGCCCATGGCATTACTGTCTCCGTCCATGACGGCCCTCCTTCTTTCTGGTTTTTGCAATAGAATAAGCGCCGCAGCCACCCGGAGGCGGCGCGGCGCATGCATGCTAAGCATCGCTGCTACCGTTCGAGCTTCAGCATCGCCGGGCGATGAAACTGCGTTAGACCATGCCTTGTATTTCGACATTGTCTGCTCATACCTGCTCAGGGTGTCTCCACCCCTCCGCGGCAGCAGTCCGTATCCCTGCGGTAGCCTTGCCTACCGGGCTTTCGCGTACATTTTATTATACAAAGAATGGAAGCGCCTGTCAACGAAAAAAAGCAATTAAGTCAAAACTACGGCTGATATGACAGTGATATGCAAAAAAAGAATAGCTGTACTTTCATAATTGTATGATATGGGGAAATTCATCCTGCCTATCTGCCAATTATAATATCAGCGTATTGACTTTAAATATATTCTGAGCTATAATATCCCGCGTATAGAACGTTGTGTCTCCACTTTCGCAAGCACAAAAGGAATGTATCGGAGGTAGTCATCGTGGGACTCGAAGTAATTCGCACCGTCATGCAGCGTCAGGGCGTCACCAGCGACATGCTGTCCGCCATGAGCGGCGTACCCAAGAGCACAATCGACAAAATCGCATCCGGCGCAACGGATAATCCGCGCTACAAGTCCCTGCAGAAGCTCATGGACGCGCTGGGAATGACCATGGATGATTTCATTCGCCTGGTGGACAACAAGGAACGCTCCACGGATGAGGACATCCTGATTTCCGTTTTCCACAGCATGAATCCCGATGGCCGCGCCCGCGCCCTGCAGCTGCTGCAGGATATGGCCGACAGCGGTCATTATCCCATCCGCCTGATTGGCAAGGACGAGGAATAATCGGCGCATTCCGCGCAAAAAAGCTGTCCCCCGGCATTAAGCCAGAGGGCAGCTTTTTTATCTATTCGTTTTTTTACAGTCTGTCCAGCAGCGTCACGCTCTGGATGGCAGGCACATTGCGCAGCGCAGCCACCAGCGAATCATCCGGCACGCTATCCAGCTCCAGCGCCATCACAGCGCGCCCGCCTGCCTCGGCGCGGAATACGCGCATGGTAGCGATATTCAGCCGCGCGGCAGCCAGCAGGCGGCTCACCTTGGCAATGGCCCCCGGCGTATCCCGATGCTGAATGACCAGCGTGGTGCGCTCGCCCGAAAAGCCCACCTCCAGACCGTTGAGATACTGCACGCGAATGCTGCCGCCGCCCACCGATACTGCCTGCACACTGATCTGCGCGCCGCTTACGCCCACCGCGTCAATTAACACGGTGTTGGGGTGCGCGTCGCGCAGCTGCACCGCGGAGATGGTATAGCGCATGCCGGCCTGCTCAGCCAACGCGCGGCTTTTGCGCAGGCGCTCGTCATCCACCTGCAGGCCCAGCAAACCGCCAATCACCGCGCGATCGGTGCCATGGCCCTCCCAGGTTTTGGCGAAGGAACCGTGAAAGCGGATATCCGCATACTGAACCTCCTCGCCCAGCAACATGCGCGTGATGCGCCCAATGCGCGCCGCGCCCGCCGTGTGCGAGGAGGAAGGGCCGATCATAACCGGCCCGATGATATCAAACAGCTGCATAATCGCTGCTCCTGTTATACATTGTCAAAGGGTTTGTTCTGCTTGCACAGCGGGCAATCGGCTTCCTGATAATTTTCCACTTTCTCGCAGTACAGCGGATAATAAGGATATTCAAACGCCACTTTACCGCCCGATGCATCGATAATGCAGGATATGCCCACCACTTCACCGCCAAGCGCGCGAACGATCTCAATCAGCTCCCGCACGCTGTGGCCGGTGGATACCATATCCTCCACAATCAGCACCCGCGTGCCAGGAGCAAAGGCAAAGCCGCGCCGCAGGGTAAGCACCTGGTCGCGGCGCTCGGCATACATATTGCGCACGCCCAGCTGACAGCTCACCTCGTAGCCCGCCAGCATACCGCCAATGGCCGCGCTGAGCACCAGCTGCACGCCGGACTTGGCGTAATGCTGGGCAATCAGAGCGCAGACCTCCTGCGCGCTGCGCGCGTTTTCAAACAGATGCGCGCACTGAATATACAAATTGCTGTGGCGGCCGCTGGCTCGCAGAAAATGGCCGGAGCGCACCGCGTCAGCACGATAAAGCAAATCCTTCAGCTGGTTCTGATCCATGCAATCACTTCCTCGCCCTTATTATAGAGGATAGCCAGCGCTGCGGTCAATGCATAAAAGCAAAAAACACGCTTGAAAAGCAAAAAAATCAGATTTTCACGAACGTTCGCCATCAGCATCTATTGCATTGTTCGTGATTTTGATGTATAATACGTCGTCACTCTCAATTACATGGCAAGGAGGCTGCCATCGATGGATAAATTCAAGCGCAATGAGCGCCTGGCGGTCATGACTAAGATACTTTCCGACGCGCCCAACCGGATCTTCACCCTGTCTTTTTTCTGCGAAATGTTCGGCGCGGCCAAGAGCACGGTCAGCGAGGATGCATCCATCCTGGCCGGCATTATGCAGGATTTCAAGCTGGGCACGCTGGAAACCGTCACCGGCGCGGCGGGCGGCATGCGCTATCGTCCCCTGGTGCAGGAGGGCGAGGGCCGCGCATTTTTGGAAGGCATCTGCGAAAAGCTGCGTTCCCCTGGCCGCGTGCTGCCGGGCGGCTTCCTGTATTTTTCGGATATTCTGTCCGATCCCCAGCTGGTATCGGGCATGGGCAAGCTGTTTGCGGCTGAATACTATGATGCGAACGTGGACTTTGTGCTGACCATGGAAACCAAGGGCATTCCCGTGGCGCTGATGACCGCTGAAGCCCTGCATGTGCCGCTGATTATCGCGCGCCGCTCCTCCAAGGTATATGAGGGCAGCGCCGTAAACATCAACTATGTTTCAGGCAAGGGCGGCATTGAAACCATGTCGCTCAGCCGCCGCGCGGTGCGCGAAGGCGGCTCGGCCCTGATCGTGGACGACTTTATGCGCGGTGGCGGCACAGCGCGCGGCATGCTGTCGCTGCTGAGCGAGTTCAACGTGAAGGCCGTGGGCATGTGCTTCGTGCTGGCAATGGAGCATCCTGCGCAGCGCTTTGTGGAGGGTGAAAAAGCGCTAATGCTGCTGGGTGATATCCGCGATGGTGAGCCGAGCCAGGTACGTGTGGCGGACTGGGTAAAGTAAAAAGGTAGATTTAAGGTAAATTCTAATATGAAGCTATTTATTGGATTGGGCAACTATGGCGATCAGTATGCCCACACCCGCCACAACGCGGGCTTTGAGGTGATCGACCGGTTATCGGATCGCTGGCACATCCCCGTCACGCGCGCGCGCTGCCATGGGCTGATCGGCGAGGGCACGGTGGGCGGCGAGCGCGTGGCGCTGATCAAGCCGCAAACCTACATGAACCTTTCCGGCGACTGCGTGGCTGCGGCCATGCAATGGTACAAGGTGCAGCCGCAGGATGTGATGATCTTTTCGGATGACATCGACCTGGAGCTGGGCACGCTGCGCGTTCGCCCCTTCGGCGGCTCGGGCACGCACAATGGCTGGCGCGATATCCTGCTCAAAACCGGCAGCGACCGCTTTCCGCGCATCCGCATCGGCGTAGGCGCGCGCCCGACCTTCTGGAACCTGGCGGACTGGGTGCTCTCCCGCTATCAGACCGAGGAGGAGCGCAAGGCCATGGACGCCTGCTTTGCCCGCGCGGCCGAGGCGGCGGAGTGCTTTGTGCTGCACGGCATCGACAAAGCCATGAATACCTACAATACCAAGGCATAGCGCCCTCCCGCGGCGGGTTTCCGCACGCGGGAGACTTTTCGTATACGGGCAGTTTTGGCGTATACGGGCAGTTTTTGGCTTTTCCTTGCACTGCAAGCAACGATGTGATATGATAACAAAAGCGGGTCTATCCCGCGAATCCCCGGAATGGAGATCCCGGATGAAGCTTTTCAATTGGATGAAACACTATGTCCCCAAATACGCGGTGCTGCCGCTGCTGGGCTGTCTGGCGCTGAATATGCTGGTCTACTACGGCAGCCGGCTCTTTAACCTGAGCATGACGTCCTACGATCTGTCGCTGCCCCTCGACCATCGCATTCCCCTGGTGCCGCCGTTTATCGTGGTCTACATGCTGTCGTTTGTATACTGGTGGTTCGCCTACATGGTCATTGCCGCCGACAGCCCGGAGCGCGGCGGCATGCTGTTTGGCGAGATGATCGGCAAGCTCATATGCCTGGCCTTTTTCCTGATCCTGCCCACCCAGATGGAGCGGCCTGCGGTGACGGGCAACGACATCTTTTCCCGCCTGGTGCGATTTATCTACTGGACTGACGTGCCAAACAATCTGTTTCCCTCCATTCACTGCATGGAAAGCCACCTGTGCTGGCGCGGCCTTGCCCGCTGCCGCCGCGTGCCAAAGTGGGTGAAAATCGCCGCTTTTATCCTGTCGCTTGCCATCTATGCCTCCACCGTCCTGGTGCGCCAGCACCTGGTGCTGGATATTCCCGCAGGCATCCTGGTGGGCGAAATCGGCCTGTGGATATCGCGCAGGCTGCGCCTGGGTGAGCGCTATGCCGCCCGCTGGAGAATTGCTCATGAAGCGTAAGCAATGGCTGTACAGCCTGATATTCGTGCTGCTGATCGGGCTGACGGTGTTTACCATCTGCTCGCAAAGCGCTTCCTTTACACGAGAAGGCTTTGGGGAGTATATGCGCGCGGCGCATCCCGCCGGGCTGGCTGCCGCTGCGCTGTGCACGCTGCTGTATATTCTGCTGGAAGGGCTGGCGCTGCTAACCATCTGCCGCGCGCTGGGCTACCGGCGCGGCGTAGGGCAGGGCGTGCTGTACTCTGCGGCGGATATTTACTTTTCCGCCATCACGCCCTCAGCCACGGGCGGCCAGCCGGCCAGCGCGGTGCTGATGATGCGCAGCGGCATTCCCGCCGCCCCCACCGCCGTGGCGCTGCTGATTAACCTGGTGCTCTACACCCTGTCCATCCTGCTGATGGCTGCGGCTGGGCTTGCGCTGCATCCGGGGCTGCTGAAGCTGTTCGGCCCCGCCTCCAGGATCCTGATCTGGGTAGGCGCGGGCACGCAGGTGGCGCTGCTGGCCGGGCTGACGCTGCTGATTTTCCACGAGCCGATCTTCCTTCGGCTGGCGGACTGGGCGCTGAAAATCGGCCATAAGCTGCACCTGATCCGCGATATCGAAAGCCGCAAGCAGAAATACGCCGAGCTGCGCGACGACTATCAGCAGTGCTCCGGCGCGCTGCGCGGACAATGGAAGCTGATTTTGCTGAGCTTTGTCTTTAACCTGGCGCAGCGGCTGGCCATCGTGCTGTCTCCCGTGTGCGTGTATCTCGCCGAAGGCGGCAATCGCGCCCGCACAGGCGAGGCGTTTGCCGCACAGACCATGGTGATCCTGGGCTCCAACGCCGTCCCGCTGCCCGGCTCGGTGGGCGTGGCGGACTATCTCTTCCTGGATGGATACCGGTCGCTTGCGCAGTCTCCGGTATTGCTGGAGCTGCTGTCCCGCGCGATTTCTTTCTACAGCTGCGTCGTTTTGTGCGGGGCGCTGCTGCTTGTCTACGCCGCCAAACGAAAGTTAAGCAAGGAACGGTGAAGCGCATGCTGGGTTTTTACAATTATACCGTCTGGCTGACCTACGGCTCGCTGGTATCGGCCGTGATCGGGATCTTCGTGTCCCTGGCGGGGCACGGCCATCCCTACATCGGCGCCATTTTCCTGCTGATCAGCGGGCTGTGCGACGCCTTTGACGGCATGATCGCCCGCACCAAGACCGACCGCACAGAGCAGGAAAAGCAATACGGCATCCAGATCGACTCGCTCAGCGATCTGGTGGCCTTCGGCGTGCTGCCCACCTGCATCGGCGCAGGGCTGTACAAGGCCTCGATGATCTTCGATCCCCCGCAGGATCCCTGCCTGGTGGCGCGGGTGCCCTATCCCGTGTATGTGGGCATCTTCGTCATTTATGTGCTGGCGGCGCTGATCCGCCTGGCCTACTTTAATGTGCAGGCCGAGGCCGGCTGCGCGGCGGGCGAAAAGGTGCAAAAGGTATATTATGGCCTGCCTGTTACCAGTTCAGCGCTGATTTTTCCCACCTTTTTGCTGCTGCGGCACCTGATCTGCGCGGACATCGCCATCGGCTATTACGCGGTGATGCTGCTGACGGCGCTGGCCTTTGTGTGCAAATTCCGCATGCGCAAGCCCACGCTGCGCACGGTTCTGATCATGGTGGGCATCGGCGGGCTGGAGTTTCTGCTGATCCTGTTGGTAAAATACAATGGCTTCCGCGCGTTCTGATGGGCGCGCGCTGCGCTTTTTATACGGCACGGTGCCAGGCCGCATGCTGCTGCGCCCGCTGACGGCGCGGCCGCTTTCGCGCGCCGCGGGATGGCTGCTAAACCGGCGCGTATCCTGCGCGCTGATCGGCCCCTTTATCCGCAAAAGCGGCATCCGCATGGCGGACTATCTGCCCGAAACCTACCATAGCTTCAACGACTTTTTCACCCGCCATATCCGTCCCGAGCTGCGTCCGCTGCCGCAGGATCCTGCCTGCCTGTCCGCCCCCTGCGACGGGCGGCTGAGCGCGTATCATCTGGAGGAGACGGGCGTATTTGATATCAAGGGCAGCCGCTACGATGTGCGCGCCCTGCTGGGCGGCGATCCGCGCGCGGCGCTGTTTGCAGGCGGTGATTGCCTGGTATTTCGCCTGTGCGTGGATGATTACCACCGCTATCATTATATTGACGATGGTGAGAAGGGCGAGAATGTTTTTATTCCAGGCAGGCTGCACACGGTGCGCCCCATTGCGTTAGAACATACCAACGTGTTTATCCAAAATTGCCGCGAGTATACCCTGATGCAGACCAGACACTTTGGCACCGTCGCGCAGATTGAAGTGGGCGCCCTGCTGGTGGGGCGCGTCTGCAACCATGACGGCGCGGGCGCATTTACGCGCGGCGCAGAAAAGGGCTGCTTTTATTATGGCGGCTCTACCGTGGTGCTGCTGCTGCAAAAGGGGCGGGCAACGGTGGACGAACGCTTTTTTGCCGCCACGCGCCGCGGCGAGGAAACGCGGGTGCTGCTGGGGCAGCGGCTGGATTGCCTGCCGTAAAGCGCCGCCCATTACCCTCACAGGAGGTTATCATGGATCGATCGGTTGAAAAGCTGCTGCTTGCCGCGCAGGATACTGGCATTGCCAACGCCGCCCGTGCCTGGCAGTTAAAAAACGACTCCGCCGCAGGCACGGCGGAGGAATTGAACGCGCGCATGGCGGAGGCGCTGAGCGTGATGCGCGACGCGGCTGAAAAGGGTCTTGATCCCAATCTTCGCTCGGTCAGCCGCCTGACGGGCGGCAACGCCGCCAAACTGATGCGAGCCGCTGTTTCCGGGCAAACCATGGGCGGCAGCCTGCTGGGGCGCATCTGTGCCAGGGCGCTGGCCGTGGCCGAGTGCAACGCCGCCATGGGCCGTATTGTCGCCGCACCCACCGCGGGCGCGTGCGGCATCCTGCCCGGCGCGCTGCTGACCGTGCAGGAGGAATACGGCTATACTGACGATCAGTTGGTGGACGCGCTGTTTGTGGCCGGTGCCTTCGGGCTGATCATCGCCAACCGCGCCAGCATATCGGGCGCGCAGGGCGGCTGTCAGGCAGAGTGCGGCTCGGCCGCAGGCATGACGGCTGCGGCGCTGACCACGCTGCGCGGCGGCTCCCCCAGGCAGGCGGCGGACGCCTGCGCTTTTGCGCTGATGAATTTGCTGGGGCTGGTGTGCGATCCTGTGCGCGGGCTAGTGGAGGTGCCGTGCGTATTCCGCAATGTCGGCGCGGTATCCATCGCCCTGTCGGCGGCCGATCTGGCACTGGCGGGCGTGACCTGCCCCATTCCCTGCGACGAGGTGATCGACGCAATGCGCCAGGTGGGCGACACCCTGCCCGCCTCCCTGCGTGAAACGGGCGAGGGCGGCTGCGCCGCCTGCCCCTCCGTATGTGAAAGGAGAACCTCACTATGAAAGCGATTATCAATGGCAAAATTCTGCTGCCGGACGGCGTGGTTTCGGGCAAAGCGCTGCTGTTTGACCGCGCCGTGACCGGCCTAAGCGATACCGTGCCCGCGGACTGCGAAACCATTGACGCGCAGGGGCTGTACGTTTCCCCTGGTTTTGTGGACGTGCATATTCATGGATATCTGGGCGAGGACGCCTCCGACGGCAGCCTGGACGGCCTGCGCCGCATGGCGCGCGGCATCCTGCAAAACGGCGTTACATCCTTCCTGCCCACCACCATGACGGTGGCCTGGGAGGAGCTGACGCGCGCGTTTGAAACCATCCGCGCCTTTATGGCCGAAAGCGCCCAGCCAGATTTTGACGGCGCGCGGGCGCTGGGCTGCCATGCCGAGGGGCCCTTTATCAACCCGGCCAAGAAAGGCGCGCAGGCGGGCAGCGCCATCCTGTCCCCGGATGCAAGTCGTCTGCTGCCCTGGCGCGATACCCTGCGGCTGGTCACGCTGGCTCCCGAAATGCCCGGCGGCATGGACTGCGTGCGCGCGCTGCGCGCGGCGGGCATTGCCGTTTCCATCGGTCATACCAACGCGGATGGCGATACCTGCTATGCCGCGCTGGAAGCCGGAGCCGATCACTTTACCCACACCTTCAACGCCATGTCGCCGCTGACCCATCGCGGCGTGGGCGCGGCGGGCGCGGCGCTGGCCTCTGATGCTTACGCCGAGTTAATTGCTGACGGCTTCCATGTGGACGCGCGCTTGTTCCCGCTGATGCGCCGCGCCAAGGGCGAACGTCTGGTGCTGATTACCGACTGCACCCGCGCGGGCGGCATGCAGGATGGGCAGTACACACTGGGCGGGCAGCCCATCTTTGTGCATGGGGTGGAATGCCGCCTGGCGGACGGCACCATCGCAGGCAGCGTGCTGCGCATGAACGACGCGGTGCGCAACTACTGCGTTCACGGCGGCGCGCCGCTGCATCAGGCCGTACACTGCGCGGCGCTGACCCCCGCGCGCAGCATCGGCATGCAGGCGCGCAAGGGCTCGCTGGAAGCGGGCAAGGACGCGGACATTCTGCTGATCGACAAGGACGTGCGCGTGCACGCCGTATGGACAGACGGCCAGCGCCGGCTGTAATCATTCGGGCGAGAGCGGGCACTCCATGATCTCATTTTCGGCGCGGAAGCCGTTGCGCGCATACCAGGGCACCGAACGTTCGCTGGGCCAGGCAAGCAGCAATTCGCACCGCTGCGCGGCCAGCGCCTGCTCAATGTCTTGCAGCAGCCGCGTGCCCACGCCCTGATTGCGCCATTCCGGCAGGGTATACACGTTGGTCAGGTAGGCAATGGACTGCGCGTGCCCGCCGGGCTTTGGCACCTTTGGAATCACATACACAAACATAGCCGCAGCCAGCGTATCCCCCTGCACGGCGACGTAGACGCGGTATTCCGGATGCGCGCGCAGAAACGCCGTAAACTCCGCCGCAAAGGTCGCGTAATCCGCGCCGTCTAGGTTGTGCTCGCCATAGTCGCGGTCATCCTCTTGGCAGTACAGCCACTTCATGCGCGCCAGCTGCATCTCCTCGCCGGGCTGAAGCATCCGAATCTGCATGGTTTTGCCCTCCGTTTTTGCGTTTTTCTGCTTCCATTATATCGGCACAGCAGGCAGAAGTCAAAGCTGCCCCTGCCCAAACCAGATTTTTGCAAAAAAAATGCAAAAAAGCGCAAAATCCCTATTGCAATTTGGAAGCAGTTCGTGTATAATTAATTCGTTGTCACGCTGATGTAGCTCAGTCGGTAGAGCGCATCCTTGGTAAGGATGAGGTCGGCGGTTCAAATCCGCCCATCAGCTCCAGATGATCGCCTTTGTGAATACAAAGGCGATTTTCTTTTGTGTTAAAGCTCCTTTTTCCTCGTTTTTCATTGAATGGCTTTACTTCATCCCCGACAATTGAATGCCGTCCAGCATGCTTTTTTGAAAGCATCCGTAAACGATCAGGGCAGGCACAATATATAAAGACGCTCCCGCGAATTCCATTCCGTTGTCATGTAGAGCGTTAAAGCGATTTTGCTGAAAACGGCCCCTTTGGGTTAAATGGATTGGGTGTTTTGTTGTTTTAAGCGTTGCATATTGTATCGCAACAGAATTATCATATTTTCTCATTTGCATTAATAGATGACGCGGCAGGATCATTATTATATGCGATTTGGCGATTGCAAATGGCAGTTTTATGTGAAAACAAAAGCGCGCCACTCTCCATGCGCCGGAAAGGAGCGCGCTTTCTTGCGCCATATTACAGGTACGGCCGGACAGCTTTGGCCAGCGATTCTTCCTCGCCAATCAGCTCGCGGGTGACTTTTTGCGCCTGAGGCTGTGCGTTGGGGTACTGGTTCAGATACCGGCTCAGGGACTTCACGCCCATGCCGCAGCCATCCGTAATCAGATCAGCCGCTTGCTGATCGGGATTGCCCATCATCATCTTCATGCCCGATTTCATCGCGGCCATGCCCTTGGCCATGGCGGGCGGCTCCTTGCCCGCGTCACCCAAGGCGGAAAGCAGCTCCATGATGCGGTTGCCCAGCTGCTCGTGGCGCTTACGGCTTTGGGCAAGCAGATCGTGCAGCTCCTGGTTCTTCACATTTTCCAGCACGCCGTCAATGGAGGCCACGCCCATCTTCGCGCCCGCATCGCACTCGCGCAGCAGGCGCAGGGTATCCTGATTTTCCATATAAAAAGCATCCCCTTTCCGGGCTATTATGCGCCGCGGAAAGGGGAAAATATACAGTATGCCAGCAAAATCAGGCCGTTTCGATATCGATCACGCTGTCGGTGGATTTGCCGCAGGCTGCGCAGATTACATCCAGCCGGAAGGAATCAAAGGCGTTCACCCAATCCTCCTCGCTGAGCGCATTGCCGTCCTCGTCGGTCAGCTCGCTTTCGTCGATGAAATCCTGTCTGCCCGCCGAGGTGATGCTCACCCGCAAGCCAAAGGCCGTTTTCTGGCGACAGTGCGGGCAGGTATCCATGGCCGTCAGCCTGCCCGAAAGATCGTACAGATAGCCCGCCTTGGCGACAAAGCCGTCCCAGCCGTGCCTGCCCGCGTGAAACAGCAGGATCTTGCTCCCGCAGGAGCGGCACTTGGCAGCCGCCACCGTGCCCGCCTCGTTGGCATAGGGTGTAAAGAGCAGGTGCCCGCACTTGCAGCGGATCACGCCCGTGACGGACAGCTCGCTGTTTTTCTCCCCCAGCGGGGTGAGGAAGGGCTTCAGATGGGTAGGAATGGGATAGGCGGTCATGGCGTCATGCTCCTTTTCTTACAGGCTCAGCAGCCCGGCGGACAGCAGATAATCGTCAAACAGCGGCAGGAAGACGTCGATCAGCGCGCAATAGCGCACGCTGCCCGCATCATCCAGCGGAAAGGCGCGCAGCAGCGCGTCCAGCAGGTATTCCACCGCCTCGTCCTCGTCGTACTCGCCCTCGCCGGTATCGCCCGTATCGTCCAGCGCGCCGCAGGCATGCAGATAATCCACCTGCGCGGCCACCAGCGCGTCGCACAATGCCTGGCGCTGATCCCGGAATTCGGGAAAGCGCTTCCAGTCCAAATGCTTGAGCGCGTAATCGGCCGCGCCGGCGGGATTCAGCCCCAGCATGACGGACATTACAGCAGCGCCTCCAGCTGATCCACGGTGTCGGCGAACACCTTCAGCGCATCCTGCACGGTGGCGGGGTCTTCCATATCCACGCCGGCCAGGCGCAGCGCATCCAGCGGCGGCAGGCTGCCGCCCGCGCTGAGGAACTTCATATAATCATCCACCGCAGGCTGACCCTCGGTGAGGATGCGGTTGGCAATGTATACGGCGGCGGAGAAGCCCGTGGCGTACTTATACACATAGAAGGCGCGGTAGAAGTGCGGGATGCGCATCCACTCGCTGCGCACGCAGTCATCGATCACGCAGCCGTCGCCGTAATACTGCTGATTCAGGCGATAATGCAGTTCGCCCAGCGAATCGGCGGTCAGCGGCTGGCCCGCCTCCTCCATGCGGTGGCTTTCGCGCTCGAAGGCAGCGAACATCGTCTGGCGGTACACCGTGCCGCGGAACTCCTCCAGCAGCTGATTGGCCAGGTACGCGCTGGCCTTTTGATCGTCCTTATACTCGTCCATCAGGGCGCGCATCAGCAGCATCTCGTTGCAGGTGGAGGCGACCTCCGCCACAAACAGCGAATACCCCGCCTTGGCAAAGGGCTGCGCGTGGTTGCTGTGCCAGGAGTGCATGGCGTGGCCCAGCTCGTGCGCCAGGGTGGTGGTGCCGTTCAGATCCTCGGTGAAGTTCATCAACACATAGGGATGCGCGCCGTAGGTGCCCCAGGAGTACGCGCCGGAATGCTTGCCGCGGTTCTCGTACACATCGATCCAGTGGTTGTTATACGCCTCGTCCAGCAGCTGCGCGTAATGCTCGCCCAGCGGAGCCAGGCCCTTCTTGACCACCTGGAAGGCTTCGGGGTAGGTCAGCTTCATATCGAAGTCGTCCACGATGGACACATACAGGTCGTACAGATGCACCTCGTCCACGCCCAGCTTCTTCTTGCGCAGCTCCATATACTTTTTCATGGCGGGGCGCATAGCTTCGATGCCGCTGAGCAGGTTATCATACACCGCCACAGGGATACGATCGGGGAACAGCGAGGCCTCGATGGCGCTGTCAAAATTGCGCGCGCGCGCGCCGACCACATCGCCCTTGACGCTATAACGGTAGGTAGCAGCATAGGTCTGGCGATAGTCGTTATAGCCCTTCATCATGGCTTCAAAAGCGCCCCTGCGTACCTCGCGGTTACGGCTGCGGATCAAGCGGCCGTACATGGCGTTGCTGAGCTTTACCTGGTTGCCCTCTTCATCCTTTACCACGGGGAAGGGCATATCCACGTCGCTAAGCATGGTATACACCGCGTCGGGCGCGCCCATCAGCTCGTTCGTCATGGCCAGCAGGCGCTCCTCCTTGGCGGAGAGGGTGTGCGGCTTGTTGCGCAGCAGATCGTCCACAAATACGTCGTACTCGCTGAAATTAGGGTCGTTCTTCATATCCAGCAACGTCTGCTCAGGCAGGGAAAGAAGCTCGGGCTGCAAGAAGGACACAGCGCTTTCGGCCTTTGCGGCCAGGCTGCGCGCGCGGGTCAGCTGATCCTGCGCCTGGCTGTCGCCGCCGTCCTGATCGGCGTACATGGCGGCGTAAACCAGCAGCCGCTCCAGCAGCCGGTTCATCTCCATCGCCTCGCGGATGGCCTTGCGCGGGTTCTCCCCCACATGACCCTGCCAAGTGGAGAAGGCAGACACCTGCGCCTGCGCCTCCTTGAACTGGCGTTCAAACTCGGCGGCGCTTTCAATAATACTGCTCAAATCCCACAGATAACGGGGATCCATATCTTTGCGTGCTTTGGGTTCCTGCATGGCTGTAATCCTCCATATCCAATGCTTTCCATGTCATTGTAGCACGCTGTGATGCGGCATGCAAGCGCGAATCCGCGCGAATTTGCGCAAACCGCGGCGCATTTTCGCAAAGATGTGCGGATACGGCGATCAGGCTTGAAAAAATGCCTTTTATCCATTATAATCTATGGTTGGGTGAGAATACCCGGAGGAATGTATGTTTCAAGGCTTTAACAGCGATCTGCTGTCCTTTTACGCCGATATCCGTTTTCACAATGAAAAGGCGTTCATGGACGCGCATCGCAAGGAGTATTACCAAAAGGTTCGCGATCCCTTTTACGCCTTTATCGCCGAGATGGCGCCCGTGATGCTGTCCATCGATCCCGATATGGAGGTACGCCCGGCCAAGTGCCTGTCGCGCATCAACCGCGATACGCGCTACAGCCGGGATAAATCCCCCTACCGCGATCATCACTGGGTAGCTTTTCGGCGCGCGGCCGCCGGCAAGGACGGCATGCCCTTTTACTGGTTCGAGATTCGGCTGGATGCCGTCAACTGGGGGCTGGGCGTATGGGGTGAAAACCGCCCGATGATGGACGGCCTGCGGCGGCGCATGGTGGCCAATCCCGATGAGATGATCGGCCTTCTGCGTCTTTTGCAGAAGCGCGATTTCTCCGTTGGCGGCACGCAGTGGAAAAAGCTGCGCCCGCCCGAGGATCTGCCCGCCGTGCTGCAACCCCTGTACTGTATGCGGGAAATCTATTTCTCCCGTGAGCATATCGACCCTGGATGGATTTTCGACGCTTCCATTACCGATCGCGTGGCGGCGGATTTTCAGGCTATCGCGCCTGTGTGGCGGCTGCTGCGCGGCTTAAGCGACATTGGGGAGGGAACGTATGACTGATTATCAATCCTTAAAGAGCGGTACCGATATCCGGGGCGACGCCCTGGGCGAAAAAGCAGTATTGACCAACGAAGTGGCGCTGTGCATCGGCGGCGCGTTTATCACCTGGCTAAGCGAAAGGACCGGCAAGCATCCCGGCGCGCTGACCGTGGCCATCGGGCGGGATTCCCGCCTGACCGGCCCCGCGCTGCTGGCTGCCTGCGCCGAGGGCATGGCCCGCACGGGCGCGCAGGTGTGGGACTATGGCATGTGCACCACGCCCGCCATGTATATGAGCCTGCTGACCGAGGGCTTCAAGGCCGACGCCTCCATCATGGTGACGGCCTCGCACCATCCCTACTACCGCAACGGGCTCAAATTTTTCCTGCCCGAGGGCGGCGTATCAGCCACCGATATCAGCATGATCCTGTCCATCGCGGCCAGCACCGCGCCGGTGGACGGCCCGCATCCCGCGGTGCAGAAGCGCGACTTCCTGCCCGTATACAAGCAGCAATTGATGGATCGCATGCGCCGCGGCCTGGATACCGACGTGGCCTGCCCCCTGCTTGGGCTGCATGTGGTGGTGGACGCGGGCAACGGCGCGGGCGGCTTCTATGAAGAAATGCTGCGCGAAATGGGTGCATGGACCGAGGGCAGCCAGTTCCTGGAGCCCGACGGCCATTTTCCCAATCATATTCCCAATCCCGAAAACGAGCAGGCCATGGCCGCCATCAGCCAGGCTGTGGTCAGGGTGGGCGCCGACCTGGGCGTCATCTTTGACGCGGACTGTGACCGCGCGGCCATTGTGGATGCAGCCGGCCGCGAGATCAACCGCAACCGCCTGATTGCGCTGATCTCCGCCATCCTGCTGGATAAGGAGCCCGGCGCGACCATCGTGACCGACTCTGTCACCTCCTCGGGGCTGGCGCAGTTTATCACCGAGTGGGGCGGCGTGCATTATCGCTATAAGCGCGGCTACCGCAATGTGATCGACGAGGCCGTGCGCCTCAACGCCGCGGGCATCGACTGCCCCCTGGCCATTGAAACCAGCGGCCATGCCGCCCTGCGCGAAAACCACTTCCTGGACGACGGCATGTACCTGGTGACGGTACTGATCGTCGAGGCCATGCGCCTCAAGCAGGAGGGCAAGGAGCTGTCCAGCCTGCTGGACGGCCTGCGCGAGCCGGTGGAAAGCGTGGAGCTGCGGCTGAACATCACCGCCCCTGATTTCCGCGAGGCCGGCCGCACCGTCATCGAGCGCGTGATGGATCACGCCTCCTATGAGACCGACTGGCACATCGCCCCCGATAACCGCGAGGGCGTGCGCATCAACTTTGATCTGGACGACGGGCTGCAAAACGGCTGGTTCCTGCTGCGCCTGTCCGTGCACGATCCCGTGCTGCCGCTGAATGTGGAAAGCGACGTGCCCGGCGGCGTGCGTACCATGCTTTCCAAGCTGCTTTCCGTACTGGACGGCATTGAGGATATCGATATTTCCCCCATCCGCGCGTATCTGAGCAAAAATTAAAGGAGCGTTTATGATGGACATTCAGCAAAAGACGATCAATACCATCCGCACCCTGGCCGTGGATACCGTGCAAAAGGCCAATTCCGGCCATCCCGGCGCGCCTATGGGCATGGCCGCCATGGCTTATGCCGTGTGGGCCGACGCCATGTGCCACAACCCCAAGGATCCTCAGTGGCAGAACCGCGACCGCTTCGTCCTTTCCAACGGTCACGCCAGCGCCCTGCTCTACTCCCTGCTGCACCTGTTCGGCTACGGCCTGACGATGGATGATCTGAAGAACTTCCGCCAGTGGGGCAGCAAGACCCCCGGCCATCCCGAATATCGCCACACCCCCGGCGTGGAAACCACCACCGGCCCGCTGGGGCAGGGCATCGCCAACGCCGTGGGCTTCGCCATCGCCGAAACCATGCTGGCCGCCAAGTTCAACAAGCCTGAATTTCCCGTGGTGGATCACCGCGTATACGCCTTCTGCGGCGACGGCTGCATGATGGAAGGCATCGCCAGCGAGGCTGCCGCCCTGGCCGGCACCATGAAGCTGGGCAAGCTGACGCTCCTGTACGATGACAATGATATCTCCATCGAGGGCAACACCGACATCGCCATGCGTGAGGACGTGGGCATGCGCTTTGCCGCCTACGGCTGGCAGGTAATCAAGGTAGACGATGGCAACGATGTGCAGAAGCTTCTTTCCGCCATCGCCGAGGCCCGCCGCGACGATCGTCCCTCGCTGATCATCTGCAAGACCATCATCGGCTACGGCTGCCCCGCCAAGCAGGGCACCGCCGGCTGCCACGGCTCGCCCCTGGGCGATGATAACGTGCTGGCCATGAAGAAGACCCTGGGCATGCCCGAGGGCGCCTTCTGCGTGGACGACGATGTGTACGCTCACCTGGCCGAGTGCGCCAAGCGCGGCGAGCAGCGCGAGGCCGAATGGAACGACCTGATGCTGCGCTATGCCGAAAAGTATCCTGAGCTAAAAAAGGAATACGACGCCTGGTTCAACCAGGAGCTGCCCGAAGGGCTGATGGACGATCCCGAGCTGTGGGAGTATGACGGCCGCATCGCCACCCGCGCCACCAGCGGCACGATGATTAACCGCCTGGCCAAGCGCCTGCCCAACCTGGTGGGCGGCAGCGCCGACCTGGCTCCCTCCAACAACACCTACATCAAGGACGGCGGCGATTACAGCGCCGAAAACCGCTCCGGCCGCAACATGCACTTTGGCGTGCGCGAGCATGCCATGGCGGCCATCTGCAACGGCATGGCGCTGCACGGCGGCCTGCGTGTGTTCTGCGGCACGTTCTTCGTGTTCAGCGATTACATGAAGCACGCCATCCGCATGAGCGCCATCATGAAGCTGCCCGTCACCTATGTGCTCACGCACGATTCCATCGGCGTTGGCGAGGACGGCGCTACCCACGAGCCCGTGGAGCAGCTGGCCGGCCTGCGCGCCATCCCCGATCTGCAGGTGATTCGTCCCGCCGACGGCAAGGAAACCACCGCCGCCTGGCTGACGGCCATCACCTCCGGCCTGCCCACCTGCCTGGTGCTTACCCGCCAGAGCCTGCCGCAGTATAACCATTGCGGCCGCTGCGGCTTCAAGGGCGGCTACATCCTGTCCGATTGCGACCGCACGCCCGACGTGCTGCTCATGGCCAGCGGCTCCGAGGTGGAGCAGGTGCTGGGCGCGCAGGCCGAGCTTGCCAAGGACGGCATCGCCGCGCGCGTCATTTCCATGCCCTGCATGGAAACGTTCCTCAAGCAGGATGATGAATACCGCGAATCCGTCATGCCCAACGCCATCCGTGCCCGCGTGGCCATGGAAGCCGGCGCTACCATGCCTTGGTATCGCTTCACGGGTCTGGACGGCGCGTTGATCGGCCTGGATCATTACGGCGCTTCCGCCCCTGCGGCCATCCTGTTCAAGGAATACGGCTTCACGGTAGAAAACGTAGTGGCCACCGCCAAGCGCGTGCTGGGCAAATAAAAATCAATCAATACACGGATGGGCGCTTGCCGCAGGGTGAGCGCCCATCCCTGCAATGACGGTATATAAATTGGAGGGGATTATCATGACTACGCCGCACATTCGTGATTTCCGCGATCAGCGCGTGCATATGATCGGCATCGGCGGCAGCAGCATGTCGGGGCTGGCGCAGATGCTGCTGGATCAGGGCTACCACATCACCGGCTCTGACAACACCCACAGCCACGCGGTGGAGCGGCTGGAGGCCGAGGGCGTGCAGGTTTTCATCGGCCATGACGCGCGCAATGTGGAGGGCGCGGCGCTGATCGTCTATTCCGCGGCCATCGCGCCCGACAACCCCGAGCGCGCCTACGCCTTCGCCCATGATATTCCCCAGATGGAACGCGCCGTGCTGCTGGGGCAGGTAATGGAAGGCCATCAGGACGCCGTATGCGTCAGCGGCGCTCACGGCAAAACCACGGCCTCCTCCATGCTGGCGCAGCTGCTGCTGGACTGCGGCATGGATCCCGCCGTGCACATCGGCGGCAGGCTGGACGCGCTGGGCGGCGGCACGCGCATCGGCGGTGAAAAGGTGTTTGTTGCCGAGGCGTGCGAGTTTTCGGGCAGCTTTCTGCACATGAAGCCCACCATCGCCGTGGTACTCAATATCGACGCGGATCACCTGGATTATTACGGCGATATGGCGCATATCGAGGCGGCGTTCTACAATTTCTGCTCCCTGCTGCCCATGGACGGCCTGGCCATCGGCTGGGGCGAGGATCCCCGCGTGCGCGCGCTGTTTGCGCGGCTGGATCGCCGGCATGAAACCTTCGGCTACACCCAAGCCTGCGATTGGTATCCGGCCGATCTTACCTATTCCGATCACGGCTGCCCGCGCTTCACCGCGTGCTTCCGCGGCAAGCCCATGTGCTCGGTCGCGCTGCGCGTGGCAGGCAAGTTCAACATTCTCAACGCCCTGGCCGCGCTGGCCAGCGCCCACGCCCTGGGCGCGGATATGCGCCTCGCCTCCGCATCGCTGGATCGCTTTGCGGGCGTGCATCGCCGCTTTGAGCACACCGGCGATATCGACGGCGTGCATATGTATCATGATTATGGCCACAACCCGGTGGAGATGCGCGGCGCGCTGAGCGTTGCCTGCGAGCAGCATGCCAACCATGTGTGGGCGGTGATGCAGCCGCACACCTACAGCCGGGTCAAGACGCTGTTTGACGATTATCTCACCTGCACGCAGGCGGCGGATTATACGCTGGTGACGGATATCTACGCTGCGCGCGAGAAGGACCCCGGCGATATCAACAGCCAGATGCTGGTGGACGGCATGCGCGCCCACGGTGTAAACGCCGTGCTGACCCCCACCTTTGACGATACCGAAGCCTATCTGCGCGCGCACTGGCAGCCCGGCGACCTGGTGCTGACCATGGGCTGCGGCAATATCAACCTGCTCAATGAGCAGATGCAGCAGCACGGCGACACGAAAAAGTGAGGTACCCCGCCATGAAAAAGCGTATTCTTGTGCTCTGCCTGGCCCTGTGCCTGTTGTTAACAGGCTGCTCCACGGGGGATAAAAAGGCTGCGGACATACCCGGCAGGCTGACCATCGGCAATGTAAACGCCCTGTGCCAGGACGCGCAGCTGCTTGAAAGCGGCAAGGAGCTGCTGACTGCGCTGTCTGACGATCTGCTGCTGTGCCTGGCGCTTGACAGCGCCGCCCCCGCCACTGCCGAGCAGTTAGCAGGCTATGATCATATCGCGCTAATCAGCGCCAAATGGCTGGAGCAATACGGCAGCACCGGCCAGCTGGAAACCGTGGATGAAACCGCGCTTTCCAACGCGCAGCGCTCCTACCTGACGCAGTACATGGCTGACCGCACGGTGGATGGCAGCGCCCTGCCCGGCGGCGCGGCGCTGTATACCCTCAAGAAGGGCAGCCTGTCGCTGCTTGGGGCGGACGGCAAGCGCATCGCCGCCAAGCAACCGCTTATCCTGCTCCTTGATCAGCCCGCCGTCGTGCTGCGCGCTGACACATGCCTATTGCCCCTTGCCGCCAACGGCAACCTGTTCTTCGCCAGCCTGGAGCGTCTTTCCAGCGCGCTTTCCCAAAGCGCCCTGGCTGGGCAGGCAAACACGGCGGAGGTCAAATAAGAAATAACGCAATCGCTTATAAAAAGCGCTCCGGAGTAAGTTCATCCGGAGCGCTTTTTCATTCATAAATTTGCCGGCACAAAATACATCAGCATCATGCCCAGCATATCCAGCGCCAGCGTGCCGTCGGTGCGCAGGGTGGCGGTCGCGTCGCTGTCCATCAGGCTAAAGATCAGCGCGCTCCCCTCCATATGGCAGGCAAGGCCGTCAATCAACGTGCCGGAAAAAGTGATATCGCAGGCTTTGCCATGCGCAGCCAGCGTGTCGCCCGCCATCTCGGTAATATCGGCAGGGATCGTCGCGTCCTCCGCCGTGACCTTGACGGCGGCCCATACGCCCTGATAGCTGTCCAGCGTCGCGCTTTCATCCACGGGCGCGGCCTTGACGGCCTGCGGCTTTTCGCGGCTCAGCGTCATGGTCATGCCCTCCTCGGCATAGATCAGGCTGCCGTTTTCGATCTTGAGCGCCACGCCGTCCAGCATCAGCACACCATCCTGCACCATGCATTGCGCGCTGTCCACATCGCCGTTCATGGTCAGCATCGCATCCAGCCCCAAATCAGAAAGCGCATAGAGCGTGCCCTCCAGCTCCATGCTCACGCCATACCGGGTTCCAAGGTACCCTTTGGGCACGGCGGCAGACTGCGCCGCGAAGACAGGCGTATCTTGGGGCGCGGGAGCCGCCATCGGCTCAGCAGGCACGGTGGTGGTTTTCGGCTCAGTCTGCAGGATGGTTTCAATCGCCTGATCCACCGCCAGCCCAGGCAGCAGCGCAAGCGCATCGGGCCGCTCAGGCAAGGTATGCATGCATTTTTCGCTGGTGACGGTGATCTCGCTGGGCTTTTCGCTCCAGCTCATGCAGTTCTGCGCCAGGCTGCGGGTGCCCTCATCGGCATCCGCCGCGATGCGCACGGTCAGCTGCGGCGCAGCGTTAAGCAGCAGCAAGCTCTGCGTCAGATTGCAGTCAAAGCACAGCGCATTGTGGCTGTCGCATTCCATGGCAAAGGTTTCGCCAATGGTCTTGACCTTTTTAGTAAAGTGCAGGCTGGTTAGATTTTTGCAGCCAGTGAACGCGCCGGTTTCGATCTCCTCCGCATCGACCACAAAGGAAGTCAGACCCGAGAAATTGAAGGCGTTGGCGGCGATCCTTTGCACATGCACGCCGAAATACAGGCTTTCCAGCGAATCGGTGCTGTCAAAAGCATAGCTGTCAATCACGCGCACGCCGTTCATAAACGCTGCGTTCTTTAGACCCCGGCACAGGACAAACGTGCTCTTGCCCGTGCTCTCCACAGGCGCGTAGCAAATGAAGCTTTCCAGCTGCTGGCAGTACATCAGCAGGCTGTCGGGGATTTCACGGATGGTCTCGGGCAGTACCAGCGTGCGCAGATGCACCCATTCAGCCTGATTGGTAGGCGTTTCGGTGTTGGTAAAACTCTGACAGGAGGCAAACACATTATACCCTTCAAAGCCAACCACCGTCACGCCGCCGATCTCGCGGGACACCCCCACATCCACATCGGTTCCCGTATAAGCGCTGATCAGGCCGGTTGCCGGGTTAAACTCAAAGTACTCAGCCGGGGGTCGGCGCAAAGGGCATCCTGACAAGCGCGCTCACCTCGCCCACGCGCAGGATGGGATCGTACCACAGGCGATTCAGCTTCTGGTTTCAATCGGCAATCTGCACGTCCGTCGCACCGGCCGAAAGCCGCACGTCGGCCAGGCTGACGCAGTCCGCAAACGATCCCTCGGGAATCAGCGACGCATCGCAGAGCACCGTCAGCTTCTTCAGTCCCTCAAACGCCTCCGCGCCGATGGTGGTAAACTTATCGCTATGCGGCACGGCGAAATATTCCAGCGTCTGATTCTCCTTGAACAGGCTGTCGGCAAGGCCGATGGTCTGGACGGAATCGCAGATGTCATACGGATGAATGCGCGTCTGCGCGCCGGTATAGGCGGTCATCAGGCCGTTTTCATAAACGCTCGTACCGTCCTCGGGATAATCCGACTATGAATTCTGCGCGCGCCAGACATAGCAGAAAAGCCCCTGCGCATCCATATAAGCCTGCACCGCCAGCGCCTGCGCCTTGGTGCAATGCTCGTTCAGGTCAAGATCAGCCAGCGTGCTGCAGCCGGAAAAGGCATTCTCACCCATCGCGGGGGGCTTCAAGCTCGGCAGGGCAACGTATTCCAGCGGCCAATCGTTATTGAACGCATAATCGCCGATGCTTGTCAGCGTGGCAGGCAGCGCGATAATACAGATACCACAGATGGCGCGTAACCGTATCGCCGCTGAAAAAGCGATACTTGACCGTGCGCAGAAACAGCCACAGCACAGTCATGGCGCATCCAAGCAGCAGCCACCGCCGATCGTCGCAATGCAGAATTCTGCGCGATATGGAAAAGCCCCACGCCATGGCCAGCCCGATATAGATCAAATTGGTCAGCAAAAAACATACGGCGGAGGGCAGCGGCGAGGCCAGGCGATCCAGCTGCCGAAAAAACCGGCAAGGACGAACAGCCCCAGTGCCAGGCAAAGCTTTGCGATGGATTTTCGCTTTATGGCCGCCATTCCCCCACCTCCGAACCGTCCCTTCCAGCAATCCTTATTCTACCATACAAAAGGTGGAAAAGCCAGCATTTCAAATCGGAATGGCCGCCTGATTGCGCCCTCCGCCGGTTCAGGCGCTTTTATTGCCTGTTTAAATCCTGTCTTACGCTAAAATCCGCGTCAATGCGCGCTTTCCATTCCGCGCCCAAGGGCGCGCTGCACCGCACCGCCGAAACCGCTTCGCTCAACACCTCATAGTTGAGCCGCGTTCCCGCGTGATCGGCATGATAGTTAACTGCCCGATCCGCGCCAATGCCAAAGCGCTTGGCGGTTTCCACCGCGTCAATATTGGCGCCAAGGAAGAGAAACTCCCAACCATCCTCTTCCTTCCGGCGCTCAATCATCCTTTTAACCCGCTCGCCATCATAGCTGCGGCTTGCGTTTTCCATGCCGTCCGTCGTGATCACAAACAGCGTATGCTCCGGCACGTCCTCCTCCCGCGCGTATTTGTGAACGTTTTCAATATGATGAATCGCGCCGCCAATCGCATCCAGCAGGGCAGTGCAGCCGCGGACAAAATAATCCCCGTCCGTCATCGGCGCAACCTGTTGAACCGGCATGCGGTCGTGGATCACCTCGCTTACGTTGTCAAAGAGAATGGTAGAAATCAGCGCTTCACCCGGCTCTTTCTTCTGCTTTTCAATCATGGCGTTAAAGCCGCCGATGGTGTCCCCCTCCAGCCCGCGCATCGAGCCGCTGCGATCCAGGATAAACACGATTTCCGTCAAATTTTTCTTCATCATCCATTCCTCCATCATAAAAATAGGGCTGCCCGGCGTTTCACCTTGCAGTCCTATTCTACTTCGATATTCGGTTTTAAGGGTCGCACGGCAAGCGACATCGCAAGCGCTTACAGCTTATGCGCCAATCAGGCTCTGATCAAAGGCAAACAGCGCTTCGTTGATTTCAAATACGTTATAGTTGCCATGCTCAATGAAATACTCCACAATGATATCAAACTTATTGGAATGGGACAGCGCGAAGCCCGCCTTCATGAGCATATCCTTCATCTCCGCCAACGGCAGCTCCAGGGCAATGGCAAAGGCGATCACCGTGGGCTTGGAGGGCTTATATCCTTTGTCCGAACGGATCTTTGAAAAAAGCTTGCGGTCAATATTGGCCTTTTTGTAGCACTGCGCGTCGGTCATTCCGCGCTCATCAATCTTGCGCAGCAGCATTTCTGAAAAGCTCTCATCCATCCGTCCCAGCGCATCGACAAGGGACATCGTTTGGGACGCGGAATCCGCGCATTGCTGGATTGCATCCTGGCAAACGGGCGCTTCACAGGCCGCGGACGCTTCCACGCGAAAGGCATTCATCGAGCGCAGGCGCGCGGAGCGATCCTCGGTATGCTCGTCCACATACAGTTCATCGATATAGGCGGCAATATCGGCAAACAGCGCGCCGCTAATCTGATAAGCATGCCGGTCAAAGATCACAAGATAGACCATCATGTCGTTTTCAAGCAGAAAATCGCTGATGGTATCCACCGCAGCCTTGAGCGCCCGATCCTTTGGATAGCCGTAAATGCCGGAGGAAATGAGCGGAAACGCCAGCGATTCGCAGCCGTATTCCTTTGCCAGCGCAAGCGCCGCCCGGTAGCTGGCAACCAGCAGTTCCTGCTCTCCGCGCTGCCCGCCATGCCAGCGCGGCCCCACCGCGTGAATGACGTATTTGCAGGGCAATCGATAGCCCTTTGTGATCTTTGCGCTGCCTGTTTTGCACCCATGCAGCGCTTTGCACTCCGCCAGCAGCTCCGGGCCTGCGGCACGGTGAATGCAGCCATCCACCCCTCCGCCGCCCAACAGCGATTCATTGGCGGCGTTGACAATGGCGTCCACCTGCATCCTGGTAATATCGTTTCTGACGATTTGCAGCGGCATAAAGCGCTTTCTACCTTTCTATCTGTCTGAAATTACCCCTTTTACAAAAGGATTTTTGCCCGCTTCACTGCTCCCGCAAATAAATGCTATCCAGCAGACGAACGCCCGCACCGGTGCGAAAAACGCTTTGCCGCATGTTTTCAATGGCTGCGCAGACAAGACCGCCCTCGTCCGCGTTGACCAGAAAATCCGCTTCCAGCAGGATCTGGTAATCCAGTCTGTCCACATGGGTATAGGTATGATGATGCGCCACCAGCCAGGAAATTCGCTCCGCCATATCTCCTTCAACAGGCATGCCTGCAAAGAAATCCTCTACCAGCGGTGGGCTTTCCAGCTCCTGGTATTTTCCATTGGTATTGCCATATTTCTGCCGGCACAGCGGGCAGGCAATATCATGAACCACCGCCGCCAGCTCCAGCGTCAGCTGCGTTTGATCATCCAGCCCCTCCTGCTCTCCAATGGTTTTAGCAAACGCCCATACCTTGAGAAAATGGTTGATATCGTGCAGGTTGCCCTGATAAAAGGCGATCATCTTTTCAATTGCGGATGAAACAATCATGGCCCGTCTCCCCTTTCAAAGCGCCGTTCCCATTGCCGGGATAAAGAAGCCGCGCATATCCGTCCGTTCCAGCTCCAGCAGCTTTACCTTTTTGTCGATACCGCCCGCATAGCCCGTCAGGCTGCCGCTGCTTCCTACCACCCGGTGGCAGGGAATAATAATGGAAATTTCGTTATGCCCCACCGCGCCGCCAACGGCCTGCGCCGACATATGATCGCGCCCCATTTGCACCGCAAGGCAGCGGGCAAGCTGGCCGTAGGTAGTTGTCTGCCCATAGGGGATATCCAAGAGCAGCTTCCACACAGCCTGGCGAAAGCCTGAGCCAATGGGATGCAGCGGCGGCATGAAATCGGGCTCTTTGCCGGTAAAGTAAACATCCAGCCAACGCCTCGCAAGCGCCAGGCTCTCCGTTTCCCGCTCGATATGCTCCGCCGGCAGTTCATTTGCAAAGTACTTTTGGCCGTCAAACCACAATCCGGTCAGGCCGGTATCATCCGCGGCCAGCAAAATGCCACCCAGCGGGGAATCATAGTGCATTGTGTACATCATGGTCTTTTCCTCCATTCTGCTTTTTGGCGCATGATCTTGACGCCAGAAAGGTCAGAATATCCGCAACGTTCTTTTCAACAGGCATCGTGCCATCCACCCGCAGGACAGGGCAGGCAATATTGCTTAGCCACTTCGTAACATAATCCTCCGGCCTGTCATTAACAAAGGAAAACCATGCGTTCTCCTTTTCATGCAGATCGCCGCCATCAAGCATTCGCCCGCCGAATTTCTGGTAGGATCGCTCCCAAACGCGCTGCATTCTCACTGGCTTTGGCACGTCGACCAGCACGGCATAATCGAGCGACGCAATCAGCTTATCCCCATAATCCCCCCGCACGGCGGCAAACACAAAATGATTGTCCGCCGCAATCTTTGCCTCAAGGATGCGGATTGCTTCCTCCTTGCTGCGCGGATTAGAAAACGGATCGGCTGCATTTTCTTTTGAAAAGAACAGTTCTTCACTATCAATGAAAGCGTATGTCAGGCGCTGTGCAAGGATCCGTCCAATCGTGCTTTTGCCTACACCGTTCAGCCCGCAGATCAAAATGCCCATATGCGCTCCCGCAAGTGCTTATTGAATAAACAAATTATACCATGGCTGGATATAAGCGTCAATCAAGAGCTGGCGCGCTGCTCCGACAAGGACTGCTATGAAAAGCTCCGACAAGGACTGCTATGAAAAGATAATCGATATCGATGTAAAATACACGTTCCGCTTCATGCAGTGCACCGGCCGCTGCGCGCTGATGGACGACCAGACGGGCGCGCTGATGGTGCATATGCTCTTCGAATGCCTTTTACTCCGGCCTGTTCGAAACAATCCGCCATGATCTAAGCCGGCAGGAAGCAATCGTATACGCGCTGCGGCTGCGCCGGTTCTTCCGCATAGGCTGGGCGGATCTGCTGGGTATGGAAAAAGGCTAACGCCTTTTTTCTTGCGCAATGGTTAAATATTTCTAACTACGATGTCCTCACAATCTACGTTGACATAAATACGTTTTGAAGGAGATATTTCAAATGAAACAGCTTCGCAAAATCCTGTCTCTGCTCTGCGCGCTGACCATGGTGCTCACCTTCCTGAGCATTCCGGCGCTGGCCGAGGAAACCGCTTTTGCCGGCGGCAGCGGCACAGCAGACGCTCCCTGGCAGATTGCCAGCGTAGACCAACTTGCTTATCTGGCCGCTACCGTAAACGACGGCAGCAAGAGCGGCTATATGGGCGCGATGGGCGCGTATTTCGTGCTGACCGCCGATTTGGACATGACCGGCGTGGACTGGAGGCCCATCGGCAATATGAACGACATGGAGAACCACACCACCCTGTTTCTGGGCTCCTTCGACGGACAGGGCCATACGGTGAGCGATCTCACCTATAAAAACGATCAATTCATCGTCGGCGCCGGGCTGTTCGGCATCAGCGTTGGTGAAATCAAAAACGTAAATATCGAAAACGCTGCCGTTCACTGCACCAATGCAGGCGCTATGGCCATCGGCTCACTGGTGGGCTACAGCATAGGCAATAGAATTATGATATCTGCCATGAAAACACAGATGAAGGAGTCTATTGCAAGTCATATCACTGTCCAGCTTGCTTACAGCCTCCATCGCTGTTGCTAATTCTTCATGCTATCAATCTCTCGCTGAATACGCGCTGCATAAGCCTGCGCAGCAGCAGTGAGCGCATCGGGCGAAAGATAGTCCCCAAGGGAAACGTTTGCCTCTGGTTCATTGCGCACGGCATCGAGCAAACCGCGCTGCAAAGGCAGCAGGCGCGCCACCAAGTCGCTTTCGCCCAGCAAATTCAGCATGGTTATACCATCCAGCAGAAGCGCACGAAATAGCGAATCCATTCCGGAGCGAAGCACTGCAACCGGCATTTTCTCCTGACACAGCATGCAGATTTCTCTCGCGTTTTGTTGCAAAACCGTAATCGAACGGCGCATGCGGCTTATGATATCCACCGTGCAAGGGGTAACAGGCGCCAAAGTAGCAATGATCACCTTGTCATCCAAATAGGACAAAAGTGCTTGTTCCGTCAGGAGAAGCTGTGTGGGAGCGTCCGCGCGCTCCCATTTATTGTTGAGAAACAGCAGCTTCTCCTGTTTGTTTCCGATATATACGACAGCGTGCTTACCGTTTTCTATTCCCCGAATGCCCAGCATCGCCGTGCGCTGCCGCCGCAAATATGCGGCCACGCTTTGTGCGGGTACCTCTGTCTCCCGCATTTCAAGGCCCCGCGGATGCAGATAAAGGTTAAACCATTGCGCGCCTTGGAGCATTGGCCCCGCGCGGTACTCATCCTCCTCATAGGCAAACAGAAACGGCAGCTTCATATCCCTTGCAATTTCACGATCCTGCGTATCCACGCCATATCGCAGCAGCATATTCGCCAAGCCAGCATAAGAGCACGAGGAATTAAACGTCATATACTTGAACGTGGTATTCATACACACTTCTCCAATCTCTCATCGGCGTAGGGGATAATGAACTGTGTCCTGCAGTACATGTTCGAGTGAGAAAACACGCCAGCATCGCAAGCACACAATAGCTATATAAAACAAAAACCCGCCGCGAAACTGCGGCGGGATGGCTCCCCAGGTAGGGCTCGAACCTACAACAACTCGGTTAACAGCCGAGTGCT
>OLSD01000414.1_pt1 | contig 44432 bp, 44 predicted proteins | sample 1672211 | NCBI WGS metagenome assembly OLSD01 (sample SAMEA3136659, study PRJEB25190) | human gut metagenome | reverse complement strand
TCATAATGACGCTGTTCTTTGGATTTTCGCTTTCCACTTCCGTAAACAAATGTACTTGTATCCAGTTCCCATAAAAGTACTAGCTGCTCAACGATTTCATTCAGATAATCCGGTACATACTCCGGATTTGTTGTGATCTGCACCCCGCTCCATGCGATTTCTGCATTAATCTCCTCAATCTCCGCAGTGATTTTTTCGTAAAGCTTGTAACGGAACTTTTCGGTAGCCTTCTTCCATACCCAGGTATACTTGTTTGCGTTTGCTTCAAACTTGGAGCCGTCGATGTAGAGATGTTGCAGATCTACATGCTCATCGTTAAAGATAGCATGATTGATGTCGTTAAAAATGTTTTCAATCTTATCTTGAAGTATTTCATTGATGAAATATCCAAAGGTTCTGTATGACGGAGTCTGATGATCCATGAGATACATGAACCTGATATTAACTTTGCAGTTGTCTTCCAGTTCTCTCAGAGAGCAGTAGCCGCTAGTCATAAATCCGAAAAGTACTGTTTTTAACATGTTGACTGGATTATATCTGAGTCGTCCGGTTGTGTACTCCGGAATATCCGTCAGATACTTGTTTAAATCGATTCCTCCCATCAATCTGTCAAATGTTAAAACAGGATCCAGCAGATCCAAACAATCTGAAAGAAACAGTGGTAAATATCCTTGTTTTGAATTACAATAATTATTGTGTAAAGTTTTCATCGCAAGTTAATTTTACCACAAAAATAGGACCTTTCGCATGAACGAATGGTCCTATTTCTTTTAGAAACTTATTTCACAGCCCCTTCTTCTCTTTTTGTTCGGTTGAGCATCCGATTAGGCTAATTGTCACTACTGTTTACCATCTAGCCATTTGCAAATGTAATACGAGACTATACCTGCCATGACGGAAACAAAAAATTGGCGGTATAAGATAGTTTACTAATATACAGATTCTAATCATACTTTAATTTTAATCCGTTGTAAAACTCTACAGTCGCCGCAATATCCTTCTCATCCGGATGCCCCTTTGATACCCCGCCAATCAGCTTGAACGGTCCGAACGTATCAAATCCCTTGCACGAAAACCTTCCGACAATGTTATCATGTTTGTATGCTATCACCTGCTCAATTGACTTAAAGACAGGTCTGCCGCCATATGTGCAGATAAGAAATACATTTTTATTGTCTGTGAGATTGACTGATGCAAACTTAAGCACCGACTGATGAAACTTTCCACCATATACTCCTGATGCAAAACCGATTAAATCATATTCCGACAGGTCTTTCTCTACCGTCTGTGTCGCATCTATCAGCTCGACATCGTTTGTCTTTGCTATCTCGTCAATTATCTTTTTTGTGTTTCCATGATGCACTGATGCATATACTATTGCTGTCTTCATCTGTAATACTCCAATCCTTTATTAGTCTTCCTTTGATTTTGCCATCAGTATCATTTTCTCAAACGACGGTGCAAACCTCTCATCATCTTTCTCTGTGCGCTTTTTCGGTCCCCTGATATGATTCTTATGTGAGCTTCGTCTGGCTTTCTTGTTAAGGTGCCTCTCCATCAGCATCCGGTCGATGTTTTCGTCTGTGTACCACCTGCCTGATTGGTGGATTGCATATGCGCCTTTGCCCAGTGCTATGGCAGCAACTCCATAATCCTGTGATACAACGATATCTCCCCTGTGGCAGAGGCTTATAAGCTTGTAATCCACTGCATCTGCTCCTGCACCAACCACTATCACTTCGCTGTAATCTGAGTACAAAACATGGTTTGTATCACACAGGAGAGTTGTCTTTATATTATATTTTTCTGCTATTTTCTCTATGATGTCCACTACCGGACATGCGTCTGCGTCTACAAATATCTGCATTTTTTATCCAGCCTCTTCAAATAAACGAAATTATTTATCCAGATACCTGAACATGTTTATCTGGCCATCACACTCGTAATGCTCCATTAAAGGATTTTTGTATACCGGTTTTATCTCCGGTTCATCGTTCTTCATATCCTCTTATCCTCTGTTTTATTCCGCATTCATATTTTAAAACTTCTACGCTGTTTGTATATATAAATATATGATACTGATTTATTGAATTTACTGCAACATAATCTTGAAGTTTATGTAATGTATTTCGGTAACAAAGGTATTCAGCAAAGACCGTTTACGCTATATCATTTTTTGAGTAATTCCAATGCCCTGTCCATTGGTACGCAGTCTGCATATCGTTCAGGCCAGAGAAATTCATTATAGTAATGGTAAGCCTGTTCCCTAGTCATGTACTCATTGTCCTGCGTAGAATTTGCATAGGCAGGAACAATCATGTGTAAGCCATGCTCAAAACCAGCCTCTACCGTAGCATTGATACAGAAATCAGTCATAATGCCACAAATCATCACGTCTTTTTCTTCCTTTGCAATCAGATACTCAAGCAGACCACTCTCTTTTTTGAACGCACTGCATACGGACTTGATAAACCGTTTTTCATCAGGCATCGGTTGAAACTCGGAATAAACCTCAAACTCATCATCCCCGATAGAGAATCCGGTATCAGGTCCATCATCATGCTGTACATAAATAACTTCTATGCCTTGTTCTCGAGCTGCTCCAATCAGCTTTTTGATATTACCAACAAACTTTCTGAACTCATATAAGCGTTCATCCACGATCGGATATGGATTAGCAGTATTTACAATCACATCTGCCTTTACTCTTGTTATATCGTTTCAGACAATCTTAAATGGCATTGTGGCACCTCCTTATCCATGCCTGTATTACTTTAATGCAAGATATGCTGCCTGCGATACCTCCTGCTCGCCTTCCACCTGCTCTGTTACAGCTCCGGCTGCAAGTGCACCTGTTCTTCCTGCAATGTGAAGATTGGTATTCTTTGTCTTAATGGAAGTGTTTGATTCTCTATAGTTTCGCTTGAATCTTGATAGTCCCTTATTCTTTGAACCAAATTAACACCTTGCCCATTCGGTCACTCCTCTCAAATAAAAAGAGGACCAAACCAGCTGATGGAGTATTCCATCTCAAGTGCTAATTTAGTCCTCACTAAATGTTTTTAATATAAAATTGTACCTAATCTAAGCACACAGATTCACTCTCAGACTGATTGTGGACATCTGTGATACTGACTTGGATTTTCGGTTTAATATTGCAGCGCTGCCCTATCTTTACCGCTAAAATGGTATAAAAATAAGGACTAAATTAGGCATAACCCCTTGATTTTACTGGGTTTCATCTAACTTGGTCCTATTATAACTCAAACACCGTTCTCCCACTTGTTGACCGCCGGCGTTGTCACCCCTAACCGTTTTGCCATCTCCTCCTGTGTCAATCCTGACGCTTTCCTGCATTTTCGAATAGATTCTGCTATGTTCATATTTACGCCTCCCAATTCCACCAGATGTTCAGATTCTTATAATGAAATCATAGCAATAAATCGCGTCCTGCACAATTGAATTGTTGTTAAACCAAAAGGCATTTTTCTTTCCTATTCGTTAATATTCTTTCATTACCCCTGCTTTCCGTCCGCCTGACGGATCATATCTTCCACAACGATGTCGTAGATCTCACCAACGGAGTTGCAATACTCCAGAATCTTCCAAGGCTCATTGGTATGGAAATGAATCTTAACCAGATCTTCATCTCCCGCAGCGATCAGGCTGTTGCCCTCAAAATGATCGGTGATGTAATCGGCGATCTCATCCTCATCGAGATCCTTGTCTCTCTTATCGATCAAAAGCTGCGTATCATAGCGATATGCAAACTGATCGTCTTCTGCATCAATTGACTGAATTGCCATCTTTTTGTCCTCCATAATGAACATCAGCCCATTGAAATTTGCCTCCGGCAAATTGCGGTACATCTCTGATGTATCGCTCGGCTGACGCATTTCTTATTCTACCCAAAATACACGGTTTGGCTTGCGCTCAGCAGCTTCCGGCATCTCACCGTCTATGTATCCGACCGCACAATGTCCGATACCTTCCCACTCGCCTTCAACACCGAGTTCCTTCAAAAGCTGCTGGTACTCCGGCATCTCAAACTCTTCCTTTGCTCTGTGGATCCAGATGCTTCCAAGTCCGAGTGAATGTGCGGCAAGCATCATGTTGCCCATCACAAGACTTCCGTCATATACACGATTTCTCCAATCTTTCTCCGCAAGAACGATCAGGATCGCCGGTGCTCCGTAAAACGGATCAACACTCTCATCCCAGCCGCCGATCTTGCAATTGACCGCTGATAATCTATCGCGCAGTTCCTTGTTCGTGACAACAACCGTGATCGTTGCCTGTCTTCCCATGCCGTTGGCAGCGTACAGACCGGCTTCCACGATCTGCTGCAAATCTTCTTTCTTCGGCATCTCTGGTTTAAACTTGCGGATGCTTCTACGCTCTTCCATTGCTTTAATGATTTCATTCATGTTTCCAAGCACTCCTTTCTTATCAGTATCATATCATTTTTTCCTGCTTTTTCCAAGACAAGTTTTATGAAACTAACTTTGCTTTTCTTGGTGCGGACGGCGTTGAACAAAATAGTATTTCGTTGTAAAATATGAGCAGATAAAAAGCAAAAAAACATGCAAAGGAGACGTTATGCAAGATACGAAAAGTGCACAATTTATCCATGAATTCGAACACGCACTGTCCGATGTGACACTCCCGCAACGACTTACAGAACATTATACCGTCTCAAGCATTTTCAAAGACACGGACGACAAGAAGATCTATCAGCTTTGCGACGCGTCCGGCAATCTGTTTATTCTGAAAAGTTCAAGCGGAATCCTGCGCGATTCTCTTCGCCGGGAATACGACGTGTTAAATCAGCTTGTGTCATCCCATTTCCCGAAAGCGGTGGATTTCTTCGAAGAAGACGGCGCAGCCTATCTGCTCCGCCGCTATGTCCGGGGCATTCCGCTTTGTGATCACGCGGAACAATTATGTGAAGCCCATCCATCGGAAAACGACTTTGAAAAGGCGTTACTGCCCCTTTTAACCGAGTGCTGTGCGATCATCGGAAAGCTTCATGCGCTTCACCCGCCGATCATCCATCGCGACATCAAAGGGGAGAACTTTATCTATTCCACCGATACACACCATCTTATACTCATAGACGTAGACGCCGGGCATGAATTCACACCGGAAAAATCCCGCGATACGGTTTTCGCCGGAACTTACGGCAATGCGGCACCGGAACAGTTTGGTTTCCGCCAGAGCGATGTCCGCACGGATGTGTACGGTCTTGGCAAGACCTTTCTCTCGCTGCTGAACGCTTCGGAGAATGATGATTCACAGATCTCCACCGAATTATCGCGATCCTTCACAAAGCGACGGCCTTTGAACCGGATCAAAGATACCGCAGCGTAAAAGAATTACAGCAGGCACTATGCGCATTGCAGGAAAAGTGGAAGAAAAAGCCGGCCGATTTCACGAAAAAACAGGGATTAATACTGCTGTTGCTCGGACTTCTCATCGGTTCGACAGTCGGCTCCGGAGTCGGTGTCATCTGCTCACAGAAGTTTCTTGTACCGACCGTTTCCACCCCGTTTGCGCAGGCATCGACCGAACCGGATGCAGATCAGGCAACCGTTGATCAACCATCCAAACACGCCTTATCCGATACCCAGACCAATCCTTCCGGCACACCAGCTACCGATGCAACCGTCGATTCCGATGCCTCCATCGCCGACCGTGCAGGATCACAGCCATTAAACCTGTTTGATTTTCAGGATGATGTCGATACCCTACTTCTTGCCGTCTACAATAACGACGCAGATGCGCTCGGCGAGGCTTTGGAAACATTGATTCCGAAGCTGTATGCGGAACCGGAACTGACCCGCAATCCGCCTGAGGATTACGCCAACTATGACTCTCTGCCGGATTATGTACGAAACTGCTCGGCGGTGGATCATATCCGGCAAAGCCTTGTATATCGCGATGCATGCCTGAAAAACACGATCGGTTCCTACAGTAATTATCAAAATGAAATCCTGTCGCTGCTGCGCATCGTCATCTATCGCACCAGTGATGCTGACACCAGTTGTATTTATAAATACGCTCATGCCAAAAAAGATGCTGTGAATGAAATCGACTACAATTTCTGTCTGAGCGATATTCTCGATAACGTCCAGTTAGCGATCGATAATCAGGATGGTTTCGTGCGCGCCTATGAGCAGAATTAAAAAGTAGGCAATTTTGCACACCATCATGAATTACGATTATGTTAGAATTATAGGGTAACTGTAATGCCATAATTTACTAATTTTGCATGGACTGATGTTCTAGGGGCGGAGAATCGTTTATGAAATCCACAGATGAATTATTAAAACAAATAAAAGAACTTAACATTGACGAATTTAGAAAAGAAGAAAGTTTTGACAAGATCGGAATCGGTGAATATCTCAGTCAGCTTCTTGATACACATAATCTGCAGCCGAAAGATATCATTATCAATCTGAACATGGATCGTTCCTACACCTATCAGATTTTAAGCGGCCGCCGCAGACCGACACGGAACTTTCTTCTTAGAATCGCACTCGTTTTAAAGCTTCCACTTGACGAGACACAACGGATGCTCTCCATCGCGCAACGCGCACAACTCTATCCCAGAAACCGTTTCGATGCAGCGATCATTTTTGCTTTGGAACATGAGATGACTTTAGAAGAAACGAATACGCTTCTCGAAGAGATTGGCGAAGAATTGCTCAATTAAACAGGACAGTCACTTTTTATATGTATCCCTTAACGCACACAAAAGGCAGGTCAACACACATGACCCGCCTTTTTGTTTTTGATTGATTTTATGCTATTTTACTGTTACCTTTGTTTTTATCACTTTCTTTGTTCCGTCATTCAACACAACCGTGATTTCAATAACGGCGGCTCCCTTTTTCTTTCCGGTTGCCTTTCCATTCTTAGTTATGGTTACAACCGATTTCTTTGTTGAGCGATATGTGATTTTTGCAACATTTGCCTTATCCAGCTTCTTGCTAAGCGAAATGGCTGCTTTTTTGCCTTTTTTGATCGACACTGATTTTTTTGCCGGTTTTACCGTTGCAAGGATCTGCTTGCGCAAGGTCTTCATCTGGGTTTCGTTCAGAAGCTGATACTCACCCTTCGGAGCCCGAATGGTAAAGTTTCCGTTTGTGTCAACCTTTGCCGACTTTGCAACCAGTATCTGCTTACCATCCCTAATTTCAATAAGGGTAAGTTTCCTGCCTGCCTCAAGGTTTTTCGCATCTGTTTCAACCGTATACAAAGTATTCCCCTTATCATCCCTTACGGTCTGTTTTATCGTAACATTCTTTGTTCCTGCCGCCTGAATCATCTGTTCTGCGGCGTCCGCATTAAGCGTTGTCTTTGCCTTACCGTTCTTTCCTGCAGCGGCAACCGCTTCTATCTCGGCTTTTGCTTCTGTTACTTCGCCTGCCGCATCCTTCTTCACAACCATATTTATCGTTGTATTTGTTGCCGCATCCTTGATTTCAATCGTAATGGTCACAGATGCAACTGTTCCATCTGCGTTCTTGATCGTTGTGGTCTCTGATTTCACTTCATTTCCCTGATCGTTTTTCACCGTATCCGTCTTGGTCTCAACCTTGGTTCCATCCGGTTTCACTTCTGTCTTTGTGTCTTCCGTCTTATTATCAGGATTCACGGCCGTTCCACCGCCTGCTGAAGAACCGCCTCCGGATACAGAGCCGCCACCAGACGAAGAACCGCCGGATGTCTCATCGTCAACCGCAATCGCATAGACCGAGAAGCGATCCGTCTCAAAACAAAGATTTCCTGTTGTTTTATCAATCCATGCATTCAGCTTTTCTGCTTTGCCATCATGATAACGGTATACCACATAGTTTTTCTTTCCCTGCAATGCTTCCTTTAATGGGAACGATAATACCATCTCTTCTTCCGCTTCGGTGATCATCTTATTGTCAGCCACCGCAGTTCCATCGCTTTTCTTAAGCGTATAATTCAAAAACGCGTTAAAGAAATCCGCTTTCTTATTCGAGCCAAGCACACTCTTAATATCCTGCTGCGCTTTCACCACATCGGCATCTGCAGAATTTTCCACACCGGAAACCTTTAACTCAAGATCAAGAGATGCACCATCGATCAAAGCTTCTTTCTCAGCTTTCGTCATCGGAACCAGATCCGAGATTGCTTCCTTCTCAACGTCAATGGACGCGGACTTTCCTCCTTCCGAATAAGTATCGTTTATCTTGGTATTCGATTCTGCCTTTACAACATGCACAGTGACATGATTATCCTCGTTTGTCTTCTCATCCCCATTTCGGTTTAATGAAGGATCGTATTCCACGGACCGGCAGGAATACTTCACATTTTTTGTTTCTCCGATATCCTTCGGTGAAAAACTTGCTATATCCCTACCCTCGTCATCCTTACCGATATATGTGCTGACACTGTCTACACCGTCATAAAATCCGATATATAAATTCGCATTGTTCGTCCACAAGCCCAATACCCGTACCTGTGTGCTGGCATTCACATGGAGAGAAGGCCAACGATGCTGCTCCTTCTGAAATACCGCATACTGTTCTACATGATGATTCCCATCATTATCATCCGGTTTGATATCATCATCCGAGATCAGATAATAGGTGTCGGTCTGGCTCCATGAATCGGTTGATGCATCATAAATTGTTTTTTGAATGATACGTTTTGCAGAGGATTGCTGATCTGCACCCAGATTTTTATTTGCATCATTCTGTAATTCCAATAATTTTTTCAGTTCATTACCATACCCATCTTCTTTGCTCAGATACCAGTCCTGCAAAACAATACCATGTAAATACTGAATTCCATCATCGTCTTTAGCATCATAAACAACATTGCTTACGTTTCCGGCAAGATCATATTGCTTCATTGAAGACTGTGCTGCTTTCGCCAACGGAAATTCATATACCGTATCGTAGATCGGCTTATTATCATTTTCCTTATCCTGATGAACGCTTCCATCCGGTGAAGTCAATGCAACACTGTAGGAATTGGATGCCGTATCAAGCATGACGCCCTTTACACTTGCCGGTGCATACACATACTGCTCCGCCTCCACTGCATCCTTATAGCGGCTGTCACGGTAACTCATATTCAGATAGATAAATCCTGAATTATGAATCGTCACCTCGGTTTCCGTTTCCGCTACGGAATCCCATACGGTAACGTTCTGATCTTCCAATTCCAAAAGCTTATCCACAACATCCTGAATCGTTTTTCCATGCACCCAATAACAGATACTCTCCGGAGTTGCATCTTCAAACCAGATCGTTCCCTTTAAATAGGCTTCCTTCGTAATATAACGGCCGGAATAACCGATATAGTCTTCTCCATCTTCTCCTTCATAACGCCACAGACCATTCGGAGCTTCTTCCTGTCCCTGATCCGGCTGATCACCTTGATATTGAAGACTTAAATTCCATGCATAATTATCAAACTTCTCTTGTTGATCCATCGTCTGATATTCACAATGTGCTTCTAAATGAAAATTTTTATTTTTCTTAATGGTAACTTTGTAAGCTTTTGCCGCATTTGCAACTGCTATTTCCTCCACATCGATAAAAAGGTTACATACCGCCTCGCTCGAATTCCCATCACAGGAAAATACCGCCTCTTTTGCCTGATTATACGCTGCATGATCATCATCTCTTGCAATCAGATAAAGAACATTATCTCCGTTCTTTTTTCCAAACGCAACATCACCGGCAAGATAAGCATCTGCACTGATTTCCGGCCGGCTGTAAAAGCCTACGTTAGGCATCGATACCCATACATCCACCTTGTTATTATCCGAATCATCGGTATTTTTCAATTGGATGACATACACGCCTTCTTTTTTAAAGTGCAACGATACCCACTCTTCGTTGTCATTTTGCGTAATAGAAGCATTTTCTGTTGGATTAGTATCAGGAATGATCGCACCGTCTGTCCCTTCATGCGCCTCATAAATTTCCAGCTGATCCGCAGTTACTTTCTTTTGACAACTACCGTTTGCATCAACAATACCAAAGCAAGCCTCTGTTCCGTTGATATCGCAGCCCATGCCATCGTTCCATGCTGCGCCATCCTCGACTCCGGTCACATTACCATACTCATCACGTTTCAACTCGGAAGTCACACGAAGTCCCGCTCCCTGAAAATGAACACAAAGCTGAATCTCCTGTTCAAACACATTCTCGGCATCCTCGCTCATATGACCCGTGATTTTAAAAGGAAACGGCTCACACGATATCGAACCTTCCGTGCGAGTGATCTTATATTCATTCTCCTGACCGGTAAGTTTCTCAATCGATAACTTGTCAGTTCCACCGGAAAACACAAACGGCTCAGTTTCATCAATGACCTCACCCTCATTCGGTTTAATCACGACATATACTTCCTTGCACTCTGCGGAATGTCCCGCATCGTCATTATCCCACAGATAGCTTCCCCACTCATCCCGGGCAAGTTCCGTCTTATGATCGGCATCCTCATAGATTTTAATTCGATTCTCCACCACATTGACATTTATCGTATATGTTTTTGTTCCATCGTTATATGTCAACGCATGCTGCCCGAGATTACAAAAACTGACGGTAAACAAATCCTCCGATTCGTTTCCGCTCTCGTTCGTCTGCTTTGTAATCTTTAATCCTTCTCCTGCCGTAATCTTGCTGACATCCGTAATTTTTTTAAATTGACCCACTTCATCGATAAAGCCAAAATACAAGTCTCTTCTTGCTCCCTGTACTTCTCCTCCTAGTTCCGTCATATAATAAGGTTCCGTTGGAAAACTTGGCTCTCCGTTATCGTTCCAATCCGGATATACGGCGACAAATCCGGTAATCGTTGTGTTTTCTTCACGATCTCCCGCCAGTGCAACCGTAAGATTTCCCGGAAACACTCCGAAAATCATACTGATTGACAGAAATACTGCTAAGAATTTCCGGAGAAATATCTGTCGTCCTTTTTTCATATTCGCTAACCTCCTGTTCTTCTCCATTTGATTTTTTATACAACAAAAACGCCTCTTGGTAGTTACATAATGATTCTACCAAAAGGCGTCTTGGGTTTGGTTAGCAGCGTTGCACACATTTTCATCAAATTTTAGCTCTGCGCTAATAGTTCCCCGATATCTCCGTTGATACAGTTGTAATTATATTTATACAAGGTAAACATGCAACATCTCATCTACACAGTCTTGAATATCACCCGCAATGGATTTTGCTTTTGTCATGTTAAGTCCGATATTTTTTGCAACTGCAAGAATATCATCCATACCCGGATTGATTCCATTTCCGTTAATGGTTGTTGCATGTTCGCCCCCAAGCGAGCTGCTGTAAGTCAGATCATAAGCAGGTGACAGAATCCATCGTTTCTCCGGTTCCAGATATAAATACGTAAAATTCTTCGAATGATCATCCCGGTTATGTGCAAACACATTAAAACACATCCGACGAAACATTTTTTCACATTCTTCCATAGACTGTGTCAACTGGAGCGTCAGGCGCATAAGGATATCATAGTCAAGATTCGGAATCCGATGGGAAGTCTCAAGCAAACCGGACGCCGAAACCATATGAATTCTTTCATTCCGTACGCCTCTGTCAAATCGCTTCGTTCCAAAATATCCCTTTGTCTTATTCGATGAAAAAAGCCTTACCGCTTCCATTTCAATTCCACATTTTTTTGCGCAAACAGCATAATCATATTCCTGCTTTCCAATATCTTTGCTGTCTTCCGATGAAGGAAACTTTATGATCCATGCCTCTCCATCCACCTGTGTTAAAATTTTCGGTCTTGCACCACCGGAAGATCCACCTTTTGCAAATAGATAATCAAGATCTTCACACTCCTCGGAATGTAAAATACGCTCACATTCCAAAGCGATCTCATCCAGTGATTTTTCTCCCTGTTCACGTTCCATTGTGATGACCGGCTGGTAAGTAAGTGCGCCCATTCCGGTATTTCCTACAATCGCCAATCGTTCCAGACATCCGATTTCGTATGGATTGATACCATTTCTTCTCATAAGTCGATCTACGAGAAGTCTGCCCCATCCATCCGGCAAACTGTCTGCGAAAACGCCAAAAAGTCCCTCAAACGGATCGATTTTTGGCATGAACACTTTCTTTTCCAAAGGTAACGAAAAGGGACTGATAGAAAATCCATTTACAAGCCAATCATGATCATACTCAAATGCAGCATATCGATTCTGGTATAAAACCATCGTTCCTACACGAATCCCCTTGTAAAATACTTCGAGTTTACTTAGTCGTTGCATGCATTACCTCCTCAATCGACGCAAATGGCACCTCACTAAATAATGTATCCAGTTCCCCATCCACACCCAGTGCAATGGCGATCTTTGTAAGAGATTGCAACGAAATCTCGCCACTTTGTTCAAAACGTTTTACCGATCCAAGGCTCACACCGGATCTTCGGGCGATCTCCTTCTGCGTGATTTTTTTGCGCTTTCGCAACTGTACGATCCGTTCTGCAATTCCGTTATTTATTTCATTCCATGTTTTTTGATATAAATTGATCATGCTAATATTTTATCCCTTTTAACTAATTTTATCAAGAAAAGAATAATATTTTAGTCTTTCATCAAAAATTCAATAATCAAACGGTTCAATAGTCAATAGGGAATCGTTTTTTTAATATAAATTGAATAATCCCACCAATGATCACAAGTCCCCACCCTGCGATGCATTTTTTCTCTCAAAACATCCGGCAGGATTCCAAGTGCAACCGGAAACAGAAACGCTCCGATCATGTACGAAGAGTAGACCTGATGGCTGAAATATTCATAGATTGCCGCAAATATCACACAAAAAGCCGCTAATATTGTATTTTTTCGGATTCGCTTTCGGAACCATCTTATCTGCGCTTCCGGCTCCTCAAAATATTCCCGTTGTTCCACACTCATTCTGTTATCCAACATACTCCGCCTCTCTTTCTTAAAATGCACGATATATCATTTCCGAGCCGGCTTCTCACCGGGACATTCGTATCAAATCCTCGTGTGCCGCGGCATTCGCCAGCAATATATAATTTTCCGTATCGGGAAACAAAAAAGAAAGTCCGCAAAACAATGCATAATCTATGAGAAATCCCATAAATGATGATGTTGCGAACTGTAAGAATTTTGATTTCATATCGTATCCCCCTTTCATGTTCATCCTTTACTAAGAGGATACGATAGAAACCTTAATGTAAATTAAAATTCATGATCAAAAATTACTCTCATCAGCACCTGCTCACGCTCCGGCAATACCAGCCACAGACTCCACACGATGGTCGATCAGACCTTCCAAAGCCTCAAACACCCGCTCCGCATACCTTTGCTTGATCTCATGCCGGCTTTTTCCGGTGACATCTTCCCTGATTACATAAGAATAGGTCTGATTCTTCATCCGAATACAATAAAACGCCTGTCCCTGCACACTGTCCGCATTGTTCGGATCGATATTTCCGGTCGTTCCCGTAATTCCGATCGCGATGTCCGTGCCAAGCTTTTCCTGCGCCGTCTTTGCCATCGCCTCGGCGCACTCCTTCGAATACACACCGTACTTTCGGATAACCTGTGCATCGACACCCACAAGAATTTTCGTCTCATTCAGATAAGTCACAAATCCTCCCGGAAAGATGGCGGATGCCCCTTCTGTGTCCGTAATCATCGATGCAATCAAACCGGACGTACAGCTTTCCATCGTAGAGATCGTAGTATGGCTTTCAATCAATTTTTCTATGATTCTATTTAGTTTGGACTGTTCCATAGATATGTTCCTTTCGCAATATATCACGATTCGCCGTTCGCCAATCATGCAAGCATGTGTGTCCTGTTTTGTTTTCATGCTCACTTTGGTCTTCGCGCTCATTATATCAATTTTCTACTGATATTTCCACTGCTCGGTCACAAGCTGCGTCTCTACCATATGCCGGTAGATGCTGTCCGTCGCCTTCAGTTCCTGCGGTGTTCCCTGCTCCCAGGCGACACCATCCTTAAGCACCACGATATGATCGGCACCATCAACTGTGCGCATCCTGTGCGCGATAATGAGAACTGTCTTATTCTCGATCAGCTTGGATATAGACTCCTGGATTACCGATTCATTGTCCACATCAAGTGAAGCAGTCGCTTCATCCATCAGAATGATCGGTGCATCCTTAAGGAATGCCCGGGCGATCGAGATACGCTGTCTCTCTCCACCGGACAGTTCCGATCCGTTCTCTCCGATCATCGTATTCCAGCCGTCCGGAAGCTTCTCGATGAATGCAGTGCAGTTGGCAAGTTCCGCAGCCCACTTTACCTCTTCATCCGTCGCATCCTTCTTTCCGATCCGGATATTTTCCATCACGGTATTATTGAAAAGTGTCACGTCCTGAAACACGATCGAATACAGAGACAATAGCTGCTCAGGATCAATCTCTGCTACATTCATTCCACCAACCGTAATTCGTCCCTTATTACAGTCCCAGAATCTGGCTGCAAGTCTCGTTACCGTTGTCTTGCCACCACCGGAAGGTCCGATCAATGCCGTTACACATCCCTGCTTCGCCGTAAAGCTGACATCTGAGAGGATCTCTTCTCCACTCTCATAGGAGAAACCGACATGATCAAACACAATATCATATCCCTGATTGGTCAGAATCTCTGTACCCATCTGCTCCTCATGCGATAAAATTTCATCCATGCGCTCACAGGTCGTATCCATACTGATGATTGCTGACAGATTCTGTAATGCGATCTGCAACGGCTCATACATTCTTGTCACAACAAGAAGGAAAGCAAACAACGTCAGAATACTGATCTCATTTTTGATCAAAAGAATACTTCCTGTCAAAGCGACCGTTCCGATTCCAAGCTTAAGAATCATCTGCGCCGAGCAGACATATGCAGCATTCTTAAATTCTAAAACGATAGCATTCTTCTCCACATCCCTGATCTTCTTCTCCAGGTCCTTCATGTAACTATCCGTCATATTGTTGGAACGGATATCACGGATGGTCTCAAGCCCCTCCTGAATGCCATCCTGACAGGCAAGATTATAAGCAAGCGTTTTTCGCTGAACGCTTTTGAGTCCTTTTCTTGAAGTGAGTACAATAAGAAATGCGATCGGCATCACCCAGATTGCTGCAAGTGCCATCTTCCAATTAAAGAATAACAGACCAATCACGATCAACGTTGTGGAAAGCATCGAACCGATCAGCTCCGGAATCCAGTGCGAGCTTGCTGTCTCGATTCTCGCGCAGTCCGACATAATGGTATTCGTAAGATCCGACAGATCTTTCTTTCCGAAGAAAGACAACGGAAGCTTTCTTAATTTCTCCGCAAGCGCACGACGTCTGATACCGCTTTCCACATAAGTGGAAAAGAAAGTCGCCTGATACTGCAGATAGGTTGTGGCAGCCATCAATGCAAATACGAGAATGATCCCCCCGATGAAAAAAGGCAGCTTATCCTGCGGCACTTTACCATCCAGCAGATAAGAAGCCAATACATAAAGCAGACCTACCGGAAGCATCAATACAAGATTTGCCAGTGTTACCGCGGCAAATGCTCCTACCATTTTCTTTGCACCATTGTCAGACAGTGCATATTTATGTTTTAAATATTCGAACATCAGTCTGCACCTCCTCTTTGTACCTGCCAGTTGACAGACTTATTATATTCACTCCACATATGCGAATAGATACCATCCGTCTTAAGTAATCGCTCATGTGTACCAGATTCTGCAATCTTTCCATCTTTGAGTACATAAATCTGATCTGCATTTGTTACCGTCGATAAACGGTGTGCGATCATGATCACCGTCTTGTCTTTAGACAGATTCTCAAACGCTTGCTGTACCAGTCTCTCGTTATCCGGATCCGCAAACGCAGTCGCTTCATCGAGAATCAGGATCGGTGCATTCTTAAGGAACGCACGGGCAATCGAAAGCCGCTGCATCTCTCCTCCTGATACATAAGTCCCTTTAGATCCAATGACAGTATTGACTCCATGCGGAAGTTTTTCAATAATATCCAGACACTGGGCATTCTTAAGCGCTTCCAATACCTCCTCATCCGTTGCATCCGCTCTTCCCATCCGGACATTCTCCAGAATGCTCATCTTCAGAAGCTTACTGTCCTGAAATACATAAGATACCAGATTCATCAGATCCGCAGAACTAATCTCCTTCACATTCACTCCACCGATTGTAATACTGCCGCTTTTCACATCCCAGAATCTGGCGATCAAAGATGCAAGTGTTGTCTTACCGCCACCGGAGGGTCCGACCAAAGCAACATGTGCACCCGCAGGAATCTCGATGGAAACACCATCGATTGCATTCTGTTTCATATCGTCATAAGCAAAAGTAACATCTTTCAGTTCTACGGATGCGTCCTTCACCTTCTTTCCTTTTGCAGCATCCGGAAGTTCTTCTTGTCCCAGAACTTCATCCATCCGGTTTAAGGCATCCTCAACAATCATCTGCGATTCCCCTGCATACGCCACCTTCATCAGAGTTGTGGTCAGAATCGATGTAATAAGTATGTAGAAAATAAGGTTCAGCACAAATGTATCCGTCAGGGTATTTCCTCCAAATACATACGCTGCAATGATAAGCGCTGCAAAAATTCCATTTGAGAACACCGTAAATCCGATCATCGGAATCATCATTGACTTTGTATAACCCAAAGTCCACTTCTCATACTCATCAATCGCTGCCTTAAAACGCTTAAACGAAAATATCGTCTGTCCGAACGTCTTAAGCACCGGCACTCCGCGAATATATTCCACAGCCTCCGAAGACATCGTCTCAAGCGAATTCTGATACTGTTTCATATCCTCCGCCATCTTCGGTCCCATCATCATCGTTCCCATAATGAGAAACGCAAGCGCCGCCGGAATCAGACTGAACAGGCCAAGCCTCCAATCAAATACTGCCATCATCACAAGCAGACCAACAGGCGTTGCCTTAGAGATTACCTTGTCCGGAAGATTGTGTGCCAGAAATGTTTCCGTTGCTGCGGAAGACTCCGTAACGACCTTCCGGATTTTGCCGGTTCCTTCTGCCTCCACATATCCGAGCGGCAGCCGCATAATATGCTCCATCATCTTCATCCGCATATTTGCCTGCACACGAAATGCCGCTTTATGCGAACACATCAGTGCTGCTATGTAGAATGCCATCGCAAGCAACGCAAATCCTACCGCCTGCCAGCCATAAGATGTAATATGCGTTGCCTTGGAAAAATCCGGTCTCACTTCAAGGATTTCCTTGATCATACGCCAGACATCATAGAACGGAATCAATGCGATCCACGCACTGATTGCAGCCAGGACACAGGATGCATAGGAAAAATACTTGTGATTTCCTGCCATATCCATCAGTCTTGACATTGCACTTTGCTTTTTGTCCTTCATGAAGTTCCTCCTTACATATGTTAGTTTATTCTAACAAATAATTTATTTTTTAGCAGTATGCTTTGAAATTCATACATACTGCTAATTAACCAATTCATTCCATTAGTCATCCGTTCCAAGCATTGCCCGCCAGCCGGCATAGTTGAACTTTCGAACGTCTTTCATGTAATTGTACGCTTCCTCATAAGTCTTATCATGCGTCAGTACCTCATACATATACTGCCATCCTGTGCGGCAATGCACATGAATAAAAAAATCATCGATTTTTTTCCCATCACCGGAGTATTTTCTAGCGAATTTCTGATAATAACGCTCCTCAATCTCTGCAAGGCGGTCAAAATAATTCTCGTACTCGGTTCCTGCCGAATAACAAAAAATAAGCTGAAATGCTTTCTTATGCTCGTAAATATACTTAAGCACCACATCGGTTCCATCCGACCCTTCCTGAATCGCACGCTCAACACTTAATGCCTTCTCTGCATTCTGAATACAATCCAGATATATATCCATCATTCCATCCGCCGCTTCTTTAACAATTTCCCGAAAAAGTCCCGCTTTATCACCAAATCGTGAATAAATGGAATTCGTGCTCACTCCGCTGGCAGATGCAATTCTTCGCAAACTTGCATCCTTGAATCCGTATTTTAAAAACTCATTTTCAGCATTCTGAATTAATGCCTCAGTCACTCCGCTTGCTTCTGTTCTCATTCACATACCTCTTTTTTGTAACGATGTTATTATAACACTGTTTTTTAATTTTTCAACGATGCTAAACCGCAAAAAATTATCAATAATCATAAAAAACCTGCCCTGCCATCAAATAGAATGGCAAGGCAGGTTCTCATTCAAAACTCTGACTTATATTGATCAATCGTTTCTCAGGATAAATGCAGAAGTCAGCTCATTTAAGGACTCAGACTGTGCAGAAAGCTCCTGGCTGGTAGCCGAGCACTGCTCAGATGCTGCTGAGTTCGACTGTACAACATCGGAAATCTGTTCAACACCCTTTTCGGCTTCTTCCATTGCCTTCGCCTGCTGAGCAGAATTCTCACTAAGCATCTTAGCCGACTGTGCAATCTCCTTGACACCTACTACAACACGCTGCATCGATTCCGTTGCATTCTTGGCAGCCTCATTACCTGCCTCAATCTCATGCAATGCACCTTCGATCAGTTCTCTTGTATCAACCGCAGATTTTGCACTCTGATCTGCAAGGCTTCCAATCTGCTCCGCAACGACTGCAAATCCTCTTCCTGCCTCACCGGCACGGGCAGCCTCAATTGCTGCATTCAGTGACAGGAGGTTCGTCTGGCTTGCAATATCCTCAATGTCGGAAATAATCGTTGCAATCTTCTGGGATGTCTCATTGATGCGGTTCATAGCTTCCATCATTGCTTCCATCTCAGCACGGCTCTGATCTGCTACATCCGCATAATTCTTAGCGTTCTTATAAGCAACAAGGAGATCTTCGGATGTCTGCTCCACATTGCTTGTAATTGTCTCAATCGTAGCGGTCAGTTCTTCCACTGCACCAGCCTGCTCCGTAGCGCCCTCTGCAAGTTCCTGTGAGGACTCTGCCAGGTTTTCGGAACCTGCACGAACCTGACCGGATGCTTCTGCAACTTCCTTGAGGGTTGCATTCATCTTGCGGTTCATCTTGCGCATTGCATCCTTTAATGCAACGAACTGTCCGACATACTCATCTTCCATCTTGGTTCTTACGGTATAATCACCATCCGCCATCGATCCAAGGATTTCTCCGACATCGGTAATAATACGATCCAGCGTATCTGCCATCTCCTTGGTCTCTTCTACCATCTCGGCGATCTCATCCTTGACCTCTACCTCAGGGAACGGGCTGCTTAAGTCACCCTGTGCGAAAGTCTTCAAACGTTCCTGAAGTTCCTTAAGTGGTTTCTCGATTCCAAGTGCGATCTTGTCTCCAAGTCTCCTGGAAATGATAAAGGAAACAACAAGGATCAGTAACATTACAATGACAAGGATCCACTTTACAACACGGAGTGTCACATCAAGCGAATCTCCCTGTTTAACATTCAAATCCATAAGAGTTGCAAAATCACTGTAGATTGCATCATATTTACCTTTTAACTCATTGTACTCCTGACTCTGTGCCTGTGAAGATGCACCAGGATCGGTAGTCATTCCAGCTTCCAGAATGGAATCACTCAGTGTCCAATACTCATCCAATTCCGAAGACAGACGATCATAGAGTTCACTTTCCTCTTTTGTTACTACGCTATCGTTAATATCGGCAAAGTATCCCTGAAAAGCTTCCTTTTTCTGATCGTATGTGTCTTTCATATCAGCGATCTCTGCGGTATCCACATATCCGACCGCCGCACGAAGCGAGCTTCTGGTTTCAGCTAATGTTACCATTGCTTTACCGATATCTCCCTGTGAGAAACCATAATTCTTGAGTGCATGCTCATACAGCGATGTCATTGCAAACAATGCAATGATTCCAACGAGTGCAGCACATCCAAGCATCACTATAACGATTGAAAAGGATTTCTGCACGCGTGCACGAACATTTTCGTTCTTGATTTTTTGTACTTTAACCTTTGTTTTCCCCATATTCCACCTCATCTTACTTAAATAAACAAATCCATACTTCTAGGTTTGCTCTGTACATATCTATAGTACTCTTGTAAGGGGAAAATAACAAGTTGTTATTTTCAATTTATACTTTATTTTGTGGTTTGGGGCTTATTTCCCTTCGAATTTCTGAAAGCACAGTCAAAATCCGGATTAAACGCATAGAAATTCTTACTGTCCAATTCCTCCTGTACCAGACGGAGCGCCTCACCAAATCTCTGAAAATGCACAATCTCCCGCTCTCTTAAGAAACGGATCGGATCCGCGACTTCCGGATCTGCGACCACACGAAGAATGTTATCGTATGTCTTTCTCGCCTTCTGCTCCGCAGCCATATCCTCCACAAGATCGGCGATCGCATCGCCGCTGCACTGGAATTCGCAGGCATTAAACGGAACGCCTCCGGCAGCCTGTGGCCATACAGCAGCGGTGTGATCGATATAATAAGGTGCAAAGCCTGCCGCTTCAAGTTCTTTGGCTGACAAGCCCCTGGTAAGCTGTCTCACAATTGCACCGATCATTTCAAGATGCGCAAGTTCTTCTGTACCGATATCGGTCAACAGTCCCGCCACACGTGGATTTGCGGCCGAGAATCGCTGCGAAAGGTAGCGCATGGATGCACTGAGCTCACCGTCCGGACCGCCATACTGTAATACCCTATAACAAAGGGAGAGTTTTCAAGCTCTCCCTATTTTTATTTTTCTCCAAGAATTCCTTTGACAATTGCTGCCGCCATCTTCTTGTAATCATACAGCTCTACATCGTCCTTATCATCCACGAAGCAACACTCGATCAGCATAGCCGGGGAGATTGTCCGGTGCAACACGTACAAATCTTTGCGCTCCTTCACGCCACGATCTTTGAATCCAAGCTTTTTGATAGCCTTGTCCACTCGCACTGCTGCCGGATACGCCGCACTCTTGTCGCTATATACGTACACCTCAGTGCCGGTGGTCTGGCCGTTTCCCTCCTTATCGCCAGCTCCAGCATTAAAATGAATGGAAATATCCAGATCCACCTTATGTTTGTTACACTTTGTTACGATCTTCTTTAATACGTCCGCCTGGTTCTTTCCATTGGCGCAGGTACAGTCATACACCTTATGTTCGTTTTCCCTGAGCAGCCGGATCACTTCATTTTTAACCTTGCGTGCTTCAGTGGACTCCTTAATCAGTCCACACGCGCCGCACGCAATCTTTCCGTCCGGATTATGTCCGGCATGTACGTTAAACTTCATATTACTCACCGTCCTTCACTTCCGGGATACCGGCTACCGATGTAAGAAGTGACACCACTCCGGCTACTACGGATGCCGACACCGCCATCTTCCAATCTACTGCCGATACCACCGCCGCGGTACCGATCACGGCCACTGCAGTCTGTGCCATTGTCTTAACTGCGCGGATGCCTGCCGCCCTCATCCACTTCTGTGTGTCTACTGATACTTTAAATACACAATTCTTAAACATATTTACTCTCCTTCCTGTGGCTCTGTGGGTAAATTCATCAGAGCATTATATAACTGTGTTCCTACTCCGTTGCCATGAAGTGCATGATACTGCTGGTACTCGTCCTCTAAGGACTGTTTAACATATACCGGGCAATACCCGAGATCATCATGATATTTATTGTACAGGCGAATCAGATCCGCACGGAGCAACGCCCTGACACCCTTTCGCGTAGCAATCACTTGTCTATACAGGAATGCTACCGCACCTACAAAAGCAGTAATCAACTGCCAATTGTCCCTTAAGAATTCAATCATATGATAAGTCTCCTTAATCTTTATGAATAAAGTATACTGCCTATTTACGCGCTATTTGTACCAATTTAAAAGGGCATCCGCAGATGCCCTTTTACCCTATTTCACAATATCAATTCTGTTGCCACTAAAATCCGTGATAAACATTTTCCCAGAATCCGTAATATACAATGCATTTGAGATTAATTTCGTATCCGTCACAAGTACCGAATCTTTTACTCGGCAAATCTGCAACCACGTATTCGCTGGAGTCAATCCTCGGATAATCACATTCTCTTCATTGACATCACACATGTAAAAACCTTTGATCACAGCCTTATGAGCCTCTTTTGCCCCATCGCTCAACTTATTATACGGAGTTGAACTGATATTAAGAATTTCTATATAACACCCTTTTGCATCCTTTGCTGTCTCAGGAACGGTCACTGTAACATGCGGACATTTCACATCATGAAGTGCTGACTGATCTACTTTTGACGGAATAATATAAGGAGACCACCCCGCCAAAGCGTATACATATGCACGTACTCTAATATTGTCTTCGGCATTCGAGATAAAGCTTTCACATCCAATTTCCCATGTACTTCCTGGTGTCAATGTTCCAGCGGTTTGCATAACAACACAAATTCCCTTATAGGCTGCATATCCGTCCTCTTTATACTCAATCGTAATATCATTCTTATCTGCCGTTATTGTATACGGAAGTGCGGTCAGATCGTCTGGACGTTTCCACGAAACCGAATCTACCCAACTGTCAAATCCTATACTTCGATTGGTATAATCTGATTTTGAAAGCAGCTCTTCAACAGAAGATGGATCTATTACATAAAAATCTTCAACAGAAAATGTATCATTCTTGGTAGCTCCAAATGCCCAAAATCCAAAGCATATAGAATTTTGACTTTCTGAAACTTTATATAACAAGTTGATTCCACTTGTATTTCCCACCATAGATTCATTATTTGCAGTAGCATATAAAGTCTGTCGGTTCGCCCACTCGGCGCCATTATATATAATAAGTGCCACTGATTTTTTATTCGAATTAGACAATGTGAATTTTGAACAGCCGATTTCAATCGTCTTTCCTCTATATGGGGTCGCATCAATTGTCCATCTGTAACTTCCCCAACCATCCACAACAGTACATCCAAAATTGTATTTATTTCTCGATGATACCGCTATGCCTCCGGCAGATCCATTAGTAGTCGGTACAAGATTCGGAAAAGCACTTGGATCTCGAAAAGGAATCCAATCGTCAATCATAAGTCTTTGATATCGACTCACATTCTTCTTAATATCTGGAGCCAACATATCAAGGCGAGCGTTTACATCTTCAATTTGTTCACTCACTGCAAGTTCTAGAGACGATGCTTGCGTAAAAAGATTCCTGATTTCAACACCGTCTATCCAAATTTTTGCCATTTTAAAAGAATTGCTATCAGCCTTGGAATTTGTTAATCCTGATTCTCTCTTTGTGATGATTGTGTGCCCATTTACACGTATCTGATAATGTCCACTAGCAACTCTTGTAATCGTTACATCCGACAAATCATCATAATAGAATTCCTTAAGAGCTTCCGGCATATCATAAATAAGCCCCTGATCAAAACATACATATTTACCACCCATTACTAATAGATCCATAAGCATCCATGTCAATGCACACTGTTTTTCCTCAACAGTCATACTATATCCACCGCTCGAAAAACATACTAGGTTCGCTTTCTGTGTTGGATAATAATTTTTCATGTAGTTGTATACCTTGTAAGACGAATCTTCTCCGGACCAATAACCAAATCCGTCAATCGGCTCTTTCGGATAAAATTCACACGACTCTACCATCAGATAATCATTTTCTCCGATTGATGATTTTAAGGACTTAGGATTGTAATAAGGTTCATTATCAATTGGTTTTCCAGATACAAGCTCAATAACATGCCAAGCATTTCCAAAAGAACATAAACCCAAGCGGCGCGCTTCCTCAATTACATCGTTCTGTTTCTCCACAACGCTTTCCCAAGACTGTTCATCTCCATCATTAAGGTCTGTCACTCCAGACAGCGAATCAAAATCATCCCAAAAGATGCCATCATAAGGTATACCTCCCGTAACGATTTCATAGCCATCTTCATCTTTGGTATTCGTCAATGTTCCGCCCATATGAAGTGTGGTACGTATTGCCTGATATAAATCTCTTTTGTTTATTGGTACACGCGTTTTTGTAGCCGAATCATAACGGTTTTTAACAGATACATATCGAAAAAACATTACATTTTTATTGCGTTTTCTCACTTCCTGTACCAAAGCCATTTCATTACGACGCTTTTCAGTATCTGTCCAATTACTGATATCTCCCTCACAACAGATCAAATCATACCCAGACAAGATCTGTACTGATTCCTCAAATGTACTTCCCGGAAAGTAACTTCCATAATTAAAGTACACCTTTGAAAGTGGACTCTTTCCAATACTCGTAGACAGATTAATTTTAAGGTTGTTCAATTCTTCTGCAACAACCTTGCTTTGTGGCGGAAGTTCGCTCTTTTCATTAAGCGTAGCTTCCGTTACCGCCGTTAATCCGCCGTCCTCTTTCGATACAATCGTCACCCCATCAGCCTTGATTCCTACGACACTTTGAGCCCGTTGAGCCCAATACTTCGCATTATCTATATCTTCGCCATCCCGAGTCCCCGTGCCTCCTTCGGCATAGCTTTTAGCAAGCGTAGCCTGTGTCTGCGCTTTTGTTTGGGATGCACTCGAAGCCTCCGCTGCCTTTTCTGCTTTTGCTGATTCAACCTTGATGTCTGCCAAATAGTCCGGTCTCAATTTATCTTCAGTAATCGAGCCGTTCTTAATCGAGAATGAATAAGTCTTATTGACACCCTCTCCGCTTACCGATACCGCAATTTCGTCCGAATCATCAAAAGTAAGAATCGGAATCATCGCACCGATATTCGCTGTAAACTTCGTTCCATCATCGGTTGTCATGGTCAGAATTCCACCATCGGATAAAGCGAATGATACCGGTATCTTTTCGATGTTAAGGTCAAACAGAATCTTTTCTCCGCTCAACTTTGTTATTGTGATTATTCCGGTCTTTTCATCAATTTCCCAATCCTTAATCAATGAATTGGCTGTAATCACATCAAACTTGGTTGCATCCATAGCAACGACACGATCATCAATCGCATCTAAGCCAGAATCCATTCTGTTGAGGTTTGTTTCATTTACCGCCGTTTCTTCGCTTGGAAAGTTTTTCCAATCTATACGGCTATAAATCTTCTGCATAGGCTACCTCCTATTTCGCAGACGCAATATCATCTACCTTTTTTCGGAATTCATCATAGTCAGTGTCAAACGTCTCTTTGTTCGCGGCGTAGATTTCTCGATTCTGAATCGAATAGTTTACACTGATATTTCCATTGTCTGGGATCTGCGCATTAAAATACGCGTACTGATTTCCGTCTACACTAGAAGTTCCATTTACGTTAGTTGATTTTTGAATAGATAACATTTAACATTTCCTCCATTATTCCTAATCTTTGTTTTAATATATCAACCTCGCCTCTTAACGAGAAGTTGTCGAACTTAAGCTGCCTGATTTCCTTTTGCTGCTTCTGAATCATCTGCACATGCATAGCATGAAGTTCGTCCTTGTCAAGAAGCCATGTGTCATCTTCAACATCGAGTCCGACAAGTGCTTCATTATCACTATCAATGCCAGAATCTATAAAAGCCTGCTTAACATCCTGTGCAATAAAGCCATAGTGCCAATGTGCATCTACACCATCCACGTCTTCCTTATAGCGAAAGTGCACCGGAACGAATCTCATATAAACAGAAGAAATATCTTGTGCTTCTGTTATATCTGTTTTTAGCCTTCTATCTGATACATGTATTTGGCTTGCGGATACCGAAGAATATGTTCCACTGCTATTCACTCTCAAAAAGTAGTTTTTTGTATATCCGCTAGTTCCAGATTGACCACTTGCATTTACGCGAATTCCTGTTATAAATCCAGACGTGTTTGGTATGTCTCCAATGCAAGCGACTCTGTGTGCTTGGTCTGCTGACCCTATGTATACTCTTCCAAGCCTATCATTGAACAGCACCGATCCGTGATAATTTGTATGCATATCATCTCCGCCAAATTCAAGGATTCCTAATTGGTCAACGCTAAATATCGGATAATCATATAGCTGTCCGCCCCATTTGTATCTGTAGTATACTTTTTCCAAAAACTTCACATTTGTAAATTCACTATTTGTTCCTCGAATCGTTCCGGTTGTGATATTATCGCCATTTATCGTAGTCGAACCCGATTGTGCCAAATCATTAAATGTGACCACACCTGTAATTTGAATGTTTGCATTATCGCTAGACGTATCTATGATGTTTCCATTCTCGTCATACAACTGAATTACAATTCCAACCGTCTTTTCCCCGCCTGTCGCGGTAATGCCTATGCTATGCGCGGTCTGTGAAATCCTTGTGGACATTTCGGTATCAGCTTTTTGCCGATTTATAACTTCGGTTTGAATCGCATCTGCGGTCTGCTCAAATCGTGAATTTGTCCTTTCGTCCAAGTCGCTTATTTCAGACAATGTATGGTCTGCAGTTCGTTCTAGGCGATTCGTGCGTCTTTGTACATTATCAATCGTATCTCTGATAGAATTAACCTTTGCAGAGTGCTTTTCTGTACCCTGTGCCGCAATCGAATCACGCTTGCTTTGTACTCCGGTCAGCGTCCGCTGCAAGATGTATGTCTCTACGATCTCACGCGTTGTATTGAATCGGATCGGATCACCAAGTTCCAAACACGGATTGCCGACGCAAGTACATGATTTCAGGGGCGTATATGCCGCCTGCTTCATGATTGGAAGTACGTTGTTCGCGATCTGCTCCAACTCTGATCCGGTCTTGTCCGATACAAGAAAGTTACCGGATATCACATAGTTATTGCCGGCAGTACCAACAATCGCTCCAGCGGTATTGTCGCTAGCGCGGATTTCAAGCTGCGTAATTGCCTTGCTTTGGAAATCTTCATAGTCAAACGTGATGTAATGACCGCTCATGGACTCGGTATTGGAATCTGCTGGGAACAAATCATTACGCGGATACAAATCTTCCGCCGGATATACCGCACTGATAATGTTCGGCAAGATCACGTATTCAAACTTGCCGTCACGGTTGATGTTACCAAAAGCACCATTGATCTCGCAGATTGCCTCAATAATTGTCTTTCCACTAACTGAAGCTTCTGCTGTCACCGCAGAATCATAGGATGATGATGTGGTCAGCGTCTTGTTGACGGTCATGCCATCATTGACAAGGCTCGTGTCAGCCTGCGCGATCCCGAGATGTGCGAAAAAGCTATCACGGAACGCCTTAAGCGTCAGCGGAAATGATAAGCCATCATACCAAGCCTTAACGTCAGCATTGAGGATGTCGTACATCACATCATACGCCACGATCTGCCGCTTGGTGCGGTCTGCAGTCGGCGTGTCAGAATAGATCTTATACTCTCCGTATGTAAACGGATCATCCTCGTTCCCTTCCAACGTTTCCAAAGGACGAAGCTTTTTCCCGATAATGCCGGCAGGAACATCGTGAGCAGTGAATGAGATCTGATTCGGCAAGCAGGATCCGAATTTCAACTCGGATCCATCGTTAAGTGTCTCTGTCAGCGTAAACGTGTCGCGTTCCCTCATGGAGTTGTCGATCACCGCCTGTGTACCAACTACTTCTATATTAAGTTGTTTATGAATTGAACTCTCGTAATAGAGATCTTTATTCTTACCATTTATCATAGAATTTCAGCTCCGTATCCAATAAAAGCGAGCCGCCAGCCGTCGTACTCGATCGTATGCTCATCCGCATAGCCGACGATTGTCGTAACATCCGGAACATAACAGTACATTGTTACATACTTCATAATCTCTGGGCACCAAGCAGTTACAAGCGCCTTTTTCTCACGCCGTTGTCCGACATACTGTGCGTTGATTTTCGACATAAATGCATCGAACTTCTTCTCGGTCAGTCCGGGAACCTGCCACTCTGCCTTAAGCACCTGATTCTTAAGTGCATCTCGGTGCAACTTGCCATTGTCATCGTTGTACGAATTTAAGTCCTGCCCCAGAAGAGGGGACTGAAATGTGCTTGCGGTTATGTATTCAAAAGGGACTTTATAATCCCCGACCTTGATCAGATATCCGCCATATGCCATTTCTCGTCCACCTCCTTAAAATTCAAACGCTGGCTTTCCGGTTGAATGAAAATACTCGTTCGCTTTCTGCTGCGTCACATGGAATATTCCATTCGGATCTCCCTCTACTTTAAATGTAACATTAACCGGCGTTCCTTTTGTACCAATTACAGCGCGTACCGCACGCGCTACGCCATCACTGACGGACGCTACGATCTGGTCATTGTTCATGACCGATGTATGATTGCCGATCGTTCCCACAAGCTCTGGTCCGGCTTCTCTCGCCAGGAAGATCTGACCGGTCGGTGCATCCTGGGTACCGACTGCATAATGTGCGATATCATGCCACACGCCACCGGAGTAGATGCCACCATTGGCTTTCTTTGTTGCCTTAGTTCCAACATTAACTGATTTTCCGCTAAAAAAGCTTGTTACGGAATTCCAAGCAGAATTTAATGCGTTCTTGGCAAATCCAATTGCAACGTTTAACGTCTTTCCGGCTGTAGTATTCGACCACTCACTCTTGACGTTCTTCCACCATTTGTTTCCGTCTTTCTTAACATCAGTGGTAAATTTCTTTACCTCACCAACTTTATCATTCCAATATGATTTAACGTTCTTCCACCATGTGCCACTTTGATTCTTCACATCCGTAGTAAATTCCTTTACTTTACCAACCTTTGACTTCCACCAACTCTGTGTATTTTTCCACCAAGTAGATGCATTGTTCTTGACATTAGTTGTAAAGTCTTTTACACTGCCAACTTTCTTCCCCCAATAATCTTTTGTATTCTTCCACCATTCCTTGGCCTCGTCCTTTACTTTCGCTTTAAACTCAACATAATTATCTTTTAGATTTGAAAAGCCTTTGTTAATCTTTTTTAACAGTTCTTTTGCATATTTCGAAAAACTAAAAGATTTAATTTTATCTTTCCAACCTTCTATTATTCCAAGAAAAATATATTTTCCGTATGGCTTCATATTCTTAGCTGGAGAATGAATACCGAACGCTTCACATATTCCATCTCCAAACCATGTGAAGAAATCCTTAAACGGTTCAATGACTGTACCAAGCACTCCTGTAAATCCGTCCAAGATGCCCTCAAAAATATAGCTTCCAATATCCATAAAATCGGCTCGCTTACCGTCAAACGCGGTTTTGAAATTTTTCTTAGCCTCATCAAAAAGCTTGCTTGTCTCATCCCAATTAAAAAACGTTTTAAAGCTTACCGGGAGCGATATAACAGTTTCTTTTCCGGTTTCGTCATGACCCACTTTTTTGTCCATGAATGCTTTCTTAATACGCTTTCCAAAGTTTCTGATATCATCTGTATGCTCAACAAAAACCTTACCAAAGCTAATTCCTACAGATACAACTACACCAGCAAGTGCAAAATACGGATTTCCCCCCGACATATAGAAAGCTGCTCCGCCAGCTGCTAATGCCATCACGATTGATTTCACAAAATCCGTATCATTATCATCTGTCAACTGGAATCCAATTGTTGCTATAAATGCAGCAAGGCCAAGTCCATTTAATCTGAAACTTTTCCCTTTGCCGGTACCATATTTTCCAGATGTAAATCCTAATAGTGAGGTTAGAGCTGCTGATACAACTCCAGCTAAACTGCCACTCGAAAAAGTAAGGATTGTAAGCAGGCTCTCTGGGGTTAAATTCTTCAAGAATCTACTTAAACCATCAAATATATTTTCCCAGCTAAGATCATCAAAGAATCCGTGCACAAACTTCCAAAAGCCATCTGTCCATCCATTAATGGCTTCGGCGCACTCTTCCCACTCAAACCTATCGAAAAAGCGGTTAAATCCATGTGCTACATTTTTTCCAAACTGTTCGAATTCAAATTGATTAGTAAATCCCTCTGATGCGAATACTGCAGTATTTAATGCTCCTGCAATAACATCTGCGGTAGATGTGAATACACTATTGCCTTTTTTATCCTCGGAAAATAAGCCATTCAAGAACTCGGCAAAGTCAGTACCAAAATTATCCGCCTTTTGATAAACATCTTTCCATTTTATCTTGCCAACAGTCTTTGCGAGCTCGTCTCTGATTGTTTCTCCAAGACCTTCCCAATCACCACTTTTTATCGCTTTCTTGATATCCTCTGCTAAGTCTGCAATATTCTGGTCAATCGGAACTTCTTCAAACATATCAGAGACGTTGCCGCCGCCACCAGATCCGCCAGAACCACCGCTATCGTTCGAATTTATGACATTAAGTTCGTTGAACGACTGTAGTTGCCCCTTTAGTTTCTTTGCCGAACTAGTAGCTATATCCAATCCGGCAGCATAGTCTTTCACCTGCGTGGTAGCCTTCGTCCACGTTTTCTTGCCTGTGAGTGCTGATATGAACTGATTCACTTTGTTGATTGCTGCCGTGAGCATATTGATCAGCATTGTGAGTGCGGGTCCCACGGCAGTTATAATTGGTCCCGAAAGCGCCCCGAAAGCATTCTTAAGAGTTGCCACGGCACTCGTCAGCTGAGACATCTTTGCGTTCACATTGGTCGAATACTTTGCCATATTCTGCGTGCCATCTTTGATTGCAGAAAGCATGGCATTCCAACCCTTGGTGATCCAATTGAAGATGAACATCGAAAGGGCGATACCGCGAAGACGTGTAACAAAATTATGTAACAAACCATTTGCCCGCTTTGTTTTTCCAGAAAACGAGTCAAGCCAAGAACCCGTGCTTCTACGTGCTTTATCCGCACCATTTGAGACCTTATTCTCTTTTGCGACAAGTTCTTCCTGCCTCTTCGTAAGAGTCTGCATCTGACTGTTAGTGTCGCGAAGCTGATTCTTAAGTTTCTGATATGCGTCAGAAGCTCGGATCGCCCCTTTATCAAGATACGCCGTCCCTTCTTTGACCATTTGAGACTGATATTTCTGTGCAGCGCGTATATCGGCTCCTACCACTTCAATTTTTCGATCGAGAGAATCCCATGCGGCACCAGATGTTTTACCACGTGCCACCATCTCTTCCTGTCGTTGTAACAGCTTGTCAAATTCAACTGTAGATTTATGCAATGCATCGGAGATGTTCTTATAGTCCTCTGTTGGGATTTTAGAATTCTCCATCTGACGCATTTTCTCGGTTAAATCAGCCGCTTTCTGTGACACCTTTGCAATCTGATTCTGCAGGCGCAACATCTGACTAGAGACATTTTTCGTATCAATTTTTGTGTCAATCTTTATAGATCCATCATAATCAGACATCTACTCACCTACTTCCTGCCGTGTATTTCTGCCATCATGCGGTCATAATCATCAATTCTCTCCGTCTCTTCCTTGGTGTACTCTTTTTTCTGCACCAGCTGATCCAATGCATACATCTTCTGTGCCTTTTTGAGCGCTTCTCGGTACTTAGGCGTTGAGCCTTTTGTCGGTTTCTCCTGCCGCTTGCCAACCACCTGCAAGAAGCTTGATAGCTTGTACGGCATATTCCAAAGCAGTCCGCAAAACATCCACCAATGCATGGATTGCCCCGCAGCGAGGTCGATTCCGTAGATCTGCCGGAAATCTGCATAGATGCGCCACTGATCCACGTCATAGTCCACCACACGCGCCTTGTCGCCGTCTTCCGAAGGATTATCGTGAAACCAGCCAGAAAGAAACCACTCTACACACTCGGAAAGCTCAACGCCCTGAGGATGATCACGAAGATACTCTTCTCCGTTTTCATCCTCGTCAGCAAACATAAGCCACACGAACATATCGTTTTTCTCATATTTGGTAAGCTCCTGATCGTACTTCGCCTGCAGCATCTGAATGCCGATCGTATAATCCGTATTCACTTGATACCCGCGCCACTCCGTCGGCAGCTCATCGATGAGAATATTATTCATGCTTTACGTTCCTGTTCTTACCTTTGTACTTGTTGTTATGTCTGCGTGCAGCGCGATTCGGTGAATACTTCTTGCGGATCGCTTCATTTCGTGTCTGGAAGAGATCACTCATCACCGGCATTACCGCATTCACAAAATCAATAAGGGCATCTTCATCCGGAACAAAGTCCTCGTGCATCTCATAGCTCTGACGGAACACGTTACGGATCGTGTCTTTGCCAAACAGAGTATCAATCTCGCGGATCATTCCCTCTATGATGCCGATACGCATCTTGGAGGCATCTACGATGATATCCATTCGCACATTATCGGGAAGCTTGTCGAACTCCTCTCCCTCATATTCCTTGTATTTTTCTCTATAAGAATTAACATCATCCTCGCCGAGGTTTACCACCTCTTCAAGATTGTGCACGAGCTCAACAAAACGCGTTGCCGTAGCAGCATCCGCGGTGTTGATACGAAGCACTGTGATCAATTCTCCTTCGAGGTTATTGACCTCGATCGTCTTGATCCCATCATCAAATGTAATTGTTCTAATATCTGCCATAATTACCATCCTCTCTTAATTCGGGGCGCGAAAGAGAGGTACGCGTCCCGAATATGCTAATTGTTGATTAACACCTATTCCTTCACGTTTGCACTTGCGGTAGTCTTTGGTTTCCATGTAAACGTACCATCCGAACCAATCGTGATTGTTCCAAGTTCCACTTCTCCATTTCCATTGATCTGGATGGATGATGTAAGAGTATCGCCGCCAGCTCCTCCTGTACTTGAAGGGCATACGGTAACGGGAATACGGATACAATCTCCTGTTCCACCCTTAATGTCTGATTTGTAGAATCGATAGTAATAGGTATCGCACTTTTCTCCGGTCGGGAATGTCTTGAACAAAGTATCAATGCAAGTCTGCATCTCATCTGACAAGCAGTCTCTCGATGGATTCATAGAAAGCGCATAACCCTTTACTGTGTTCGATGCATTTTTCATGTTTACATACTGTTTCTGATCGGTGTTCGGTCCCCAATCCTCAGTAAGTTCTGTAAAGCCATCGCCCATCTCGCCAAGCTTTCCGGTGCTTCCGGTTAATAATCCGATGTCAAGTAATGACACCATGTTGGTACGATCTAATGCCATGATTTATCCTCCTATTTCTTGTAAAAATACTTAAGTTGCATGCTCACGCCGTAGCCGACCTGCTTCGTGTCCTGGTACACCGGATACACAACCGATGTACGATCGATAGCTTCCAGCTGCATGTGAACGTCCTTGAACTCCACAACCGCGTCTTCCATCCACGCTGCAAGGCTATCCAGCACTGTCTGTGCATCGATAGATGTCTTGTTTGTGGTTGGGGAGCTCCGGAATATGATCTGATACGGAAACTGCGCGGTGTAGCTCCCGCTTACATACTTCTTGATATACCGCGCACCCTGTAATGGGAAAATGCCGATCGATGTTGAATCATCAGATGTAGTATTCCATCGCACGGTTTTGTTGTTCGCCTTGAACGTCTTAGGGAAGACCGGATACTGCAACACCAGCGCAAGCACTGCGCTCGCCGCGTTTTCCGCGTCCCCCACGGTCAGATGCTCAACTTCTTCCATATCACACACCTCCGACTTCAAAATGAGGCATGATGTCCTCATACTTATCCACTGTAGTTACTTTGTACACCGCATCCATATTGTCACGCGCCCACTCATAAGCACTCGATTCCGGCAATTCCAATGCGGTCTGATCTCCTTTGATAAAGAAGTCGTCTGCCGGATGAAACGTGATGCAGTTCTGCTTCTCTTCCTCTGGTAACGCATCCCAAGCCTTAGGATCCATGTAATGCTTTCCAATTTTGCCAAGTCCGGCAAAATCAACGAAAAGCTTTGCCGCGTCTGCACTATCCATGCCACTCTTAGAAACATTCGCGCCCTTAGTCTCTACCAGGTTCACACACTCTAAAAGCGTAGGATAATATCGCTCCTCATCGGTATCTGGATCGAAGAAGCGATTGAACAGTGTCACTGTATCGTTGTAAAACAATCCAAGTCCCATCATCCACGCTCCTTGCCGCACTTCGTGCACTTCCAGATATGCCGTCTAGTGTAATGGTTGCCGTGTGTACGGACATCGATATACGCATAAGGCATCATTTTATGCTTGCAAAATAATCTCTTGATGAACATCACTCCACCACTTCCCAATCTTCGGCAAGCATATCAGTCTGTGACGCGAGCCATCCAGGTTGCATCTTATCGTCCGCTGTTTTCATCCCAATACAGTCCTGCATAGGGAATCCTTTCCACATATTGTTTGTGTGTGGAATCATGCACAGCCACATCCCCTTACCATTCCAGCCTTTACGAGCAACTTTCTGTCCTGCTTTCAGCCTGCGAATTGCTTCTCCAAATGTGAATGTCTGAATGTCTAAATCTTTTACATCAGCTTCGCCAACAATCTCCCAATCGTCACGAAGTATGAAATTAAGAGTATAATCAACATTCTCTGTCTCACGGATATCGAGGATTCTTCCATCTTTGCAATGCATCTTGATGGAGTTATCTTCCCATTTCCAATACCCTGCCCATTCCGGGCACTTAATCAAAGCCCCCTGTTTAAGTGCTTCATATGCCTTTTTGAATTCCATGTTTTTCTCCTATATTCCCGCATATAACAATCCGGTACCGGACAGATACTCGCAGATCGTGTCGTAGCACAACCGGTTCTGCGCGATCTTGTCATTCAGCACCTTGTCAACCAGCGTCTCGTTACTTCCGAAGCTGATGGACTGACCACCGGAGGACATCGACTTAACGTTCCCCGCCTGCGCATCGTTCGCATGAGCGGTCTTGTAATCGATCTGATAGAGCAGATCTACAAGCGCGCACGTTGCTTTCTGAATACGCTCGTCAAATTTTGTTCGGGTATCATCGTTGATATTCCCATAGGTCAGCAGATCCAGCTTCATGGATGCTTTATCTTCCCACTTTGGGAAAAGGGATTCCTCAACAGAATCCCCATAATATGAATTTTTGTAAAACTCAAATGTGGTGTATCCCATTAGAAATCCCTTCCTACTACGCCTGCTGCGCAGTTAAAAACTCTTCAATGATCTCAGCCTTTGCAGACTTTGTGATCGTATAACCCTTGTAAGCTGCAAGTCCCTTAATCTGCTCAACAGTTAAGGCATTGAGTTCCGCCTCTGTGTAATCGTGATCCTCCGCTGTATCTGGATCTACAGTTCCTACAATCACACCATCAGGCTTCTCTGCAAAAAGTTCCATTCCGGATACAACCGTATCCTTGCAGGTGAGATTATCGTAATCAGCAACCTCATGGATTCCGATATAACCGGTATCATCCGATGTAAAGTTAAATGCTTCTCCAAGATCTGCCCCGTTGACCGCGATGTAGTACAGAACCACATTTTCGGCAACGGTTGAAAATACATTTCCTTCTGGAACAGATGCATTCATGAACAGAGTTCCATATCCAAGGAAATTTTTGACATATGTCATACCAAAAGCACTCTGCGTTGTGATCTCCTGATCTCCAAGGTAATCGTATACAGTCGCTGGATTGACAAAATGTACAGCCGAAACCTCATCAGCATCGAACAATACAAGAAGCTTGCCCATGTTCTTTGCAAGTACCTTCTTGAGGTTTGCACCCTTGGTCTTCCCCGTTCCTGTTGCAAGGAATTTAAAGAAATTCGAGCGGATACCTCTCTGAACATCATGAAGCATCTCCTCTGTGGTCATGTTGACCGCCTGGTTGAATCCATAGGTCGTAATATTCTCTGCAGAAGTAGCCTTTCTCCACTTCTTAAGTGTAATCTCCTTGTAATCGGTTGCTACAACCTTATACTTGGACAGCGGAATGGTCTCCCCCTCCCCCACTGCACCATTTTCAAGCGTTCCGGTTGCCTTATAGGTCTTTAATACAGTTCCTGCCACCTTTGGGATTTTTCTCGTAATTCCAAGTGCCTCAATCAACTTTGCAACCGAATAGTTAAAGCGGGTAACGAAATCAAGCTCTCTGATCTGCGCATCCGTCATATCAGTTGTCTTAATTAAATTTGTTTCAGCCATAATCATTCTCCTTTCTGAAACAGACCAATATTTTCTCTAATGGCTCTCTGACGTTCTGTCGGGTCTCTCATAGCCATGATCTGGTCTTTGGTTAATGTCTCCCCAGAATTGTTTCTCTGCTGGGTTGTGAATTTTGCTTTGCTCTGCTCGAGGTGCTGCTTGTCTTCATCAACAAAAGCGCTCGCGTCCCTCTTTTTAGCGTCTTCCAGCAAATCATTGAATCCGATCAGCTTTCCGTCCTTCACAGACACGCTGGCAGCGATATCCGCCATAATAGCTTTCTTTGCTGATTCAGAAGAAAACTTGATGTTCTCGCAGGCTTCTTTCAGCAGATCATCCTTCTCACGCTCTGCTAATTTCGCGTCATACTCTTTTTTTGTGAGTTCTGCCTTGTTCTTCCACTCATCACGTTCTCTTGTGATAGTGTCAAAATCCTTGCCGTCAAAACCCTTCAAGGTCTCTTCCGCGTTCTCCGCACGCTCCTTGTACTCGTCGCGTTCGGTTTCTACCTTTCCAACCTTCTTGTCAAGCTCCGGCTTAGAATACAATTCCTCTCCGATGCTCTTCTTGATAGCTTCCTTCTGCTCGTCAGTCAGTGAAATGCCGAGCTTTTCTAATTCGCTGATTACTTTTACCATGTTCCTTACCTCTCTCTTTCCAAGTTTTTACTCCGGTCAGTCCGGCGCAAGTGAGTTGCTATTTACTCCATAGCTGGCAATCGGCATTGCAGGATTCGAACCTGCGGCAATGCTCCCACTTGATTAGTTGCTTCCTATATGCCAACACAAAGAAAAGACACGCCCACAAGCAGGACGTGCCTCATTGACCATCCTATAATTCTTGCGGATTAGCGAACGGATTCCTACTCTCCGTCCGGTGCTTTTCACTTGTTAATACAATTTTATCATGGGATTATTAAAGATTTGTACCAATTTTAGACATGCAAAAAGAGCCTATATTTCAAGGCTCTTTTTAGGAGAAGTTGTGTAAATCAGGGAGATTTCACAAATGCCAATGTCATCTGCACTATTATATTACAACAGATTCCACTTGCATTTGTACCAATTTGGATAATGTTTTCTATGGCTCATATCCATAATCTTCAATTGCTGAACAAATCATAACCAATGTCTCTGTATAACCGCTCAGCATCTTCTTATCCTTTTCCGGTGCATCAGACTCAAAAAAGGATCTTACATCTGCGCGAAGCTGTAGCCATTCGTCTTTACTCTTTTTCCCATTCATGATACGATGGCGCAATTTTTCTGCTTCACTTGAATTTTCTGTAATAGTATATTTTTTATTATACTCATCTATATCCTTTAACAGCCCTTTAAGACCAGCCATTTCTACCGCCTTTCAGATTTTCAACAAATTCCATTACATCATTATAATCTTCGAACGAAGCTCCTGCTTGCCTTAGACATTCATCAACCTTATTTTCTAACCATTGATATCGTTCCGGAAGTGGCACGTTAAATATTTGCTTTGCAAAATCCATATTCGCCCCAAACGAGAAGCTTTTATTAAGAGCCTGTAAAACTATCGTTTTATCTTCATAGGCTGGCAAATTTGTAATATTTCTTTCCTCACATATTTGTTGCTTAAGCCATTCAACCGTTGCCTCTTCAATATACTCGTTTGCACCATATACCTCTGGAGCGTAATAACTGCAAGAACAAGAATGAAGCATTTCGTGCCATAACGTACCATCATCAGCCGTATCTATGACAGAAATATCACAAGACCACTCTTTTGTGCCTAAAGCATGTTCTTTTGCAAGCGCATTATTCACTATAACATTCCCGCTCCACTTAGACGGTCTTTCGGAATACTGTGTTATTTCTGTCTGGATCTGATGTGCCACTTGTTCAAATTCAGTTCCTGTTCTTTTAGTATATCCTACCTTCTCCGCCTTTTCCATTGGAACTTTAACGGAATTGTTATACACTGTTGCTCTACCATTCGCCTTTGCCGCCTGAGGTTTCTTGAATCCGGCAACCTTAACACGATCATACTGTCTCTGTAAGCCATTCTCCGCACAGAATACGCCATATGCACGGTTCTGATCACGAAGCCTTGAAGATAACTTATCATAATCGCTCTGCAGATTCAGATCATCCGGAAATGCTTTCATCTCCTGTTCCTTCATAAGAAGCTGGCGTTTGGTCTTTCTGATCGCCCGCTCCATCGCTCTCTGTCTCTGCTGCAGATCGTACAGTTCTTGGCTCTCATGGATATCTATCTTCGGATTGCCGTTTTCATCCACATATGGATTGCGCAAGGACTTGTCCCACGGTTTATGCGAATGTCGGCAATTATACCCGTGCAATCCCAATGGATTGACCACATGCCCCTCTCCGGTCTGCGGATCTATATCATACCCGGTAGATTCAAGAAGATTCGGTGTATCTGGATCAGCACCACGAATCTTATATACCTTGCCTTGCCAATGATCGTGCGACTGTAGTCCGGTTGGGTTGTTCTTATCGTGTCTTGCGCCCATATGCGCCGATACCAGAACATATTCCGCCTCAGCTTCAACAATATACTTATTCGTGACCTGCGCCGCGGTCTGATTCATGGAAGTAACGATGCAGCATCTTACTGCTGCTTCCAAGGATCTGCGGGATCCGGTCGGATAGTTCACGTGCATTCCATTCTCTGCATACCGATCTAGCACCTCACAGATTGCGCTGCTATAAGACTGCAAGCCGCTTGCCACTCGGAAGTCAACCTCGTTCAACAGATTAAGCAGATCCCTCTGTGATTGGTCTATCGTGGTATTCGTGAGGTTGCTGAGTTCGCCAAACGTCTTCATCATCTCGGCATTCATCGCCGCGATTACTGCGTTATTCTCAAGAGGCGGCTGAACACTCGCCAACCGTTCCAATATGCTCTCATCGTCGGAAAATGAAGTAAGTACGCTATCTCTTAATAGACGGCGCACTTCATTCCTGCTCTTGCCGGTCAGTTGTGAAATGCGCTTTATAATCTCCTGTCGATGTAACCCCATCTGCTGAAGCTTCCACAATTCACGATCAGCGGTACCAGACAAAGATCCTGCCGCCATAAGGCGCGAAGCGATATCCTGCAATATCCAATCTTCGAGATCCTGATACATCTCTATTAACTTGTCCGATTTACCATAGAAATAATCCGGTGTCAGCACCTATCCTTTGCCTACCTCTCTCTTAACCAAATCAGTCCACTGCTGGCCGTGCGCTTCCTTTGCTCTATCAAACCAATGATCTGACGTTCCTGGTGCATAATAATGCAAAGGCATTCCTGTCGGATACTTACGCTCTCCTTTATTTGCAAATGAGCGACCGTCTTCGGTCAGATACAATTCACCTGCATACTGATAATGAGCATATGGCGTATTCCACGCTATCTGACCGCCATATACTCCGTCAGGATAATTTGCGGATCCGCGAAGCGCGCCTTGATCCATTGGAATATACTCATCACAATCCGCAACCACCTGCATATTAAGCAACTTCTGAGCATTCCGTATATTCTCATCAATGCGTTTGGTATCTATATGTATCTGCACGCATCCCACAGTCCTGTTGTACTGCATATAATCACTTCCTTATCGATTGATAATCGCTAATGCTACGATTGTCACACAAATAACCAAAATGTTCATAGTTGATACTGCCATGTGCTTTTCCTCCTATTCCTCGCCATATAATCCAGGATTCATCTTCTCGGCTTCTGTCGCATCCATTTCCGCCTGCATTGCCTTTGCTTCGTCCTCGGACATATTCTCGAACTTAACGAAATACATCCATGCCGGCACCTTGCCAGCTGTAACATATCCCCACCAAGTTTTCTTATCCTCTTCGTAGTTGTAGCAGATATCGCCGAACCCATATTCCACTTCATACACGCCAACAGGAGCAAGATCATACAGATCTGCATACTTGTCGATCGCATAGATTAAGTCATCCATTGTGATTTCAAGCTTATCTCTCACATCCTTAATGAATTGGATTGTGCGCTGCTGAGATGCTTCTACGCCTGTTGCAGTCTGAATACCGGTCATCGAATCGAACGAGAAGTATCCGTTTGAATAGCCGCACTTGTATGCAAGGATAGACAGAATGTTGTTGATCCCTTTGATTCTGGTGTCGGTGTTTAGGTTCGGATTGATTTCCTGATAGAAATTATCCGCAGATTCTGACAATACATTCTTCACATATCTTGGCTTTTTCAGATACTTGCGGATAACATTCCCGTCTGCATCTTTTACAGATCCTTGAAACATCAGGCGATCATCTGCCAGCACAATACGCTCACTGTCAAATATTTCTCCGGCATTCCTGCTATACGCCACATCCAAGTCCCGAAGTTCTTCCAATGCCTCTGCAAAGATACTCATTCCAAGCGGAGATCCAAGGTCAATGTTATTGGCCATAGGAGTCTTGAACACGGAGAACATTGGCTTCTCAAGATTCAGCACCCCGACATCTGGAAGCAGTCCTTTCCACGGTGTCTTCTCCATATCTGTCTCTACGCCAAGAGATGTGGAACTATCTGACACAAAGCATCTGTTACTGATCAGATACACTCCATCCTCTGCGAATCTGTGATATTCCAATCTCTTATAATGTTTCTTTGACTGCTCATAAAAATCAAAGAATATGCCGGCGCGAATATTGCCGTTTCCGTCCACCTCCGTCGGAAGAAAGCGCTGCGGATCAAAGCAGTCTATGCCGTCTCCGTTCGGTTTCAGGATGATCGTACCATTTACGCATCCTCTTTCCACATACTCGCGAATCTTGCCAAACATATTATCAACAACTGACTGCAGGTATTCCGCACGCGCTGATCCGGACACCTTGATTGACAGATCCAGGCACGCAAGCCTTGCTGTCTCGGATGATACCGACTTGGCAAAGTTGATTGTCTTTACATTGTTCTCTTTGTTCACCCAACTCGGGTTCCCTGCATATATCTGATTCCATATTCTGATTGCGTTATCCATCTGATCAGACAACAAGATATCTACGTCAAATATTCTCTTTGCATCTGCCTTAAAAAACATTCTATTCCACCATCCTTTTATTGCTGCTATAATTCCCATGCTTCACCGCCTTATATAAGTCCTCTGTTATATCTGCGAGCAACCGTATATATGAAGTACCTAATGAGATCCATGTGGTGATCATATTCCTTAATTACCCGATCCTCGCCCACTGCCTTATCATCCCATGCATACGCGCCAAACTCCTTCTGTGTCTCGGCGCAGCTCTCATGTATCTGCAGCATGCCGAGGTTCAGATACTTCGTTACCTCTTGAATCCCATTCAGCACATCATTATTGCCGTCTGTGCAAGTAAACTCTCCGTACTTCCGGATTGTCGCCTTCATAGCTGCAGCTGATGGATCAATGACAATGGATGTGATTGGGAAGTCCCCCGCCACCTCTTGGATCATCTTATAATATGCCTCGTTATCTATGGTCACTCCGGTTTCTCTTCCAGAGTAATGCCCCTCCCTGAGCATCCGCACCCTCCCGCTATTCTGCAACTCCATCAGTCCTACCGCGAATGGGTTCATAGTTCCGTAATCGATGGATAGGTAATAAGAGGACTGCGAAGTGTAGGCATATTCTCCTCGGAAGATATTCTTTTCCTTGTCGAACATACCATAGACCAATCCTTCTGCAATCACCCATAAGCCAAGGATGAAGCGATCATAGAACACCCCGCTATACATCGCCCTATATCTTTCCTTGATTCTCTCCGACAGAGACAAGTTATCATCCATCGTAAAATGAAGATAGATCAGCTTCTTTTCATCAGCCTTATCAATCCAATTCAGCTTGAACCAATGGCTCGGACTGTCCGGGTTACAGTTGAACCAGAACTTGGAACCATCAACAGAACATCGTCCGGTTGCCTGGTTCACAAATGACTCCGGCATCAGTGCCACTTCGTCGAAGAACATTCCGGCAAGTGTGATACCCTGAATCAGATCCTGCGACCGCTCATCCTTACCGCCAAATATGTAAAAGAAGTTAACCGTATCTCCTTTGCTGATCTCGACCATGTTATCTGATCTATGATCCAGCACCTTGTATCCACGGCTACGAAGCATCAGCTTCAACCAAAACAATACATTTCGTCGGAAGGATCCGATTGTCTTTCCAGCCATTCCGAGATTCTGCATATTAAACGTAGTCATTGCCCACAAAACATAGCTTAGTGACATACACAATGTCTTTCCGGACCTGATTGCTCCATCTGCTATGATTCCATCCTTCCCATTTACCGGAGAATCCTTGCACCACCATGTAAGTACCTGCTTCTGTTTCTTCGAAAATGGTTTGAATGCAAATCCGTTCTGCTTGTACTTCTGCTTCATCCGGATAGCATTCTTCATTATGTTCTGTTTTACTTTGTGCACTCGCCGGTCAAAATCTGTCCAATCAATCATCTGACCACACTTCCCTGGCTGACGCATTCAAAGCATCCAAGAAGTTGTCCTGCTCCGGTGCACCCTCTTCGCCATCCTTGGTTTGCATCTCCAGCTTGATCAGTTCGAGTTCGAGCTTGCGTTGCTCAAATTCTTTTCGATGCTTATCAAACGGATTCATCTCGAAGAACATCGTAAGCCAATCGATTGCCTTCTGTCGGTCTGCCAGCTTGATAGATACACCATCTCTCCCTTGCTTAACCTCTTGGATAATCTGTGTATCTGTATTCTTCGATTCCTTCAAATCAACTGTGCTAATCGAATGCTCAATGCCTGTATCCGGATCTGTGAACTCTCTCTTTCCAAATGACAGATAATTGCCGATGTCTGCAAAGGCAATCCGCATCTGCAGCTCCACAATGTCTTCCGTACCCGCAACTATCTGCCGGCGTTTGATTTCTTTTAATCGCTCTATCTCCTTTTTTATCCGAGTATTTCCGAGTAATGCTGGTCCGTTTGTTAGAGCAGTGCTGTACTGACATCCATATGCGTTCATATAACTTTGCGTTGCATTAAATGTCCGGCTGTAATATATACAAAACATCTGTTGCTCCGGAGTAAGAGTATCGTTCTTTAACGTCTCCTTTGTGCCATCATCTACCGGCGCTGGTTTCTTGGGTGCACTCTTTGACTTTTGTGTGCACACCTTTTCTGCTTTGTGTGCACCCTCTCCCCTGCTCCATCCATACCGCTTCTTCCAGCTCTTGACAGTGTTGATAGTGGTTCCGTACTTCTCCGCTATGTCCTTGTACTTCATACCGCCCATGTAGTCCTGTTCTGCTTTCTCGTAATTCTCCACTATCTCACTTCCTCTCTGCCAAATGGTATATTTCTAACCTCATACCATAATTATAAAGCAGTATTTCAGTGGATTTGTACCAATTTAGGGCATGAAAAAAGAGAGGTCTTATCCTCTCTCTTAATCTCATTGAATTTGTAGTACTAATGGGAGAAGCACCTTTCCAACGTCAATTCCTTTATCTGCAATCCATTTAATAATCGACTTTGCGTTTTCCCATTTCTTAGTTTTTCTTTCATCTGACTTTACTATATTTTCTAATTCTTGTATCTTCAATAATATCTCCTCTACCTCAGAATCCGGTAATGCCGTCATATTTTCAACCGTTTCTCTTGCCATCTCAAAAGACATATTCATCTCTACCGAATTAGAATTTGTGTTATTATTATTAATTGTAATTCCAGACGCATCCTGACTATATATGTTTACATATTCCATAGCTTTAAAGAGTTCCAACTTCTCGATCATAGTTTTGATGTTCTCCAAACACCTTTCTCCCGTATCGTCATAGAATAAATCATGCAATCCGCCATTAAAACCTGATATTATAGCATTGTACTTTGATTTTAATCTTCGATGAATTTCTTTTCCTGCACGAACATCATGTTTCTCTATAATTTCTTTTCCAATTGCGATATCTTGATCTATTATCTTTTTAAGTTCATCCTTCATATTCCCACCATCTCCCCAATTTTTACTTATAATTTCATTATAATCACAAGCATATAATCTTTCAACCACATCCATTTCAATTTTACCACACCATCCTCAACTGCCCATTCTGCTCTTCCTCAATCCGTCCCATCCTCTGTTTCATGATCCGCTGCACAATCCGGCGCTTCCGGTAAAAGCAATTCCGGCTGATTGGAAGAATGCCGTGGTGCGCTTCCAGCATATCATACGAAGTTCCCTTTACGATGGATTCCGTCAGTTCCGCAGCGATGAAGCTGTCTACCTGGTTGCAGATCTCGAATACTTCCTTTTCGTCCACAGGCATTCCCCCTCTCAATTTTTGCGTAAAAAAATACCAACCATCGTATTTGACGGTTGGTAATATTTTATTTATGTTCCAAAATATCAATCATTTGTTGAGAAATATCTAACCTTGCACTGCTAAATACTTGAGCAAATGTAAGCACAAAAACAGAAATGCATATATAAATTGTTGTCATTGCAACCATTGCTTGAAAATCAGTA
>OLSD01000409.1_pt1 | contig 44784 bp, 45 predicted proteins | sample 1672211 | NCBI WGS metagenome assembly OLSD01 (sample SAMEA3136659, study PRJEB25190) | human gut metagenome | reverse complement strand
AAAAAAAGGCAGATAATTATCTCTAGATTTTTAAAATCTGGACTTTTTTCTTCTTTTTTTTTTTATTGTAAAAAGGATTTAAATTTAAAAAAAAGTTAAAATTTAGCTATTTGTTAATAGCTATTAATTTTTTAGCAGCTTTCATATCATTGCTGTAGATATGGCCGCTGGTGGAGTGGTAATGGATTCCTCCGAAGTTTACTTTTTCACCTAATAACTCTTTATTAAGCTCTTCTTTCATTTTAATTCCGATATATGTTATAAAAAACATATTTGAATAGAAAGCTCCAAAGATGTCGTTGGACCGGAATAAGCAGTGGATTGTTAATTCATTGTTACGGACAAGGCATTGCAGGAACTGTAAACATGGAATGTCTTCACGGTCCTGATCCAATTTCGGGTCATATGTAACAGCTACTGCACGGTTACTTCCAATTGCATGCAGCATTCTTTTTTTCATCACTTCAAACTGGTCAACATCAAAATGAGCCAATATTCGGTTTGGATAAGTGTATACAAAACCCTGATCGTCACTGTTTTCAAATGATTTAACATATTCATAGAGTGCATCACTTTTAATAGGACAGCCTTCAATATCGTACTTTCCTGATTTGATTTCGTTTAGCATCATATCAGTAGTCATATGCTGGTATTTTGCCACAAATTTCAAGTTTAACGGATCATCAATTACGTAAAAATTACCTAAACTTTCTTTTAAATGGTGGTTGCTGTCTTTATATGTTTCCTTTCCCTGGTTTAAGATTTTTTTAACAAAATCCAAATAACATTGATTGATAGATAGCATAATAAAATAATTCCTTATAATTAGTTATTTTAATTTTAGTTTCTTTTATGATATAAATTTAAATATTTTTGTTTATAAATAAATTTATAATTAGATTTATTAAAATATGCTTAATTGAAATATAGTTTACATCGCTATTTTATTTATGATGGTACTTATGTAATTATATGATAATTTTTGTATATTGCCTTTATTTTCGAAATAAATGTTATATGTGTATGTATATTAGTAAATCTAATGTATTATTGTATAAAATTATATTCCATATATATTTATACGATATTATAAAATTAAATTTTGGAGGAACAAAAAGTGGTCAAATGTGTTAATAAGTCAATTGTACTTTTTTCGGTATTTTTGTTATTATTAATGATTGTTCCATCTGCTTTTGCTAGTGATGCTGTTGATAACCAGACAGTCATTAGCAGTGATGAACAGATTGAAATTTCTGCTGTTGATGACGGTGGAGTTATTTACAGTCATGGTGAAGATACTAACGTTCTTACAGGTTCTAATGATATATATTTCAATGCATCTGCTGAAAGTGACGGGAGAGGAACACAATCCAGTCCATACAAGTACCTGCAGTATAACAGATTAACTTCAGGCTGTACTGCCCATTTCGCAGACGGTACTTATGAGCTGGATTTTAAAAAAGGAATATATTCTTCCATGACTTTCATGGGTCAGAGTGCTCAAAATACTATCATTAAGTTTAATGGTATTGCTTTTAATGTTGGAGATGGCTATACTTTAACTTTAAAAGATTTAACATTGGATCATGCAACTGTTAAGAATTTGGGTACTGTTAGTGCAACTAATGTAATATTTAAAAACGGTGTAGCTGTTGATGATACTTCTTACGGATATGATAATGCATACGGAGGAGCTATCTACAATTATGTCAGTACTGATTATTACGGTTATGTGACTAATGTGCCTAAAAATACATTGTATAATTGTACATTTCTAAATAACAGTGCGATGTATGGGGGAGCCATTTATCTGCCTTACGGGGAATTATCTCTTTCAAATTGTAAGTTTATTAATAACTCTGCACATTGGTTTGGCGGAGCTATAGCTTCTGATAAGGATTCTAAAATTTCTGTTGTCGGCACTGTTTTTGAAAACTGCCGTTCTGTAGATGATGCAGGAGGAGCTATTTATGCATTTTCTACTGATCTGGAAGTTAGAGACAGTACTTTTAATAATTGTTCTGCAAACTTTGCAGGAGCTATCTGTAGTTTAAATTCTGAAATTTTAATTTCTTATTCTAATTTTACAAATAATCTTGCAAGATATGAAGGTGGAGCAGTATATAAAATGTATGGTTCAGGAACTGTTATAAAGTCCAACTTTACTAAAAATGCTGCTTTAAACGGAGGCGCATTATTTAGCGATAACTGTACTTCTTTTGAAATTAAAAACTCTGAATTTGCATCAAATGCAGCAACAGGATTTGGAGGAGCAATATTTTCCAATGCAAATCCTAAACTTACAGTTGATGGAGTTACATTTACTGACAATAAAGCCAGTTACAATGCCAACATGTTAAATCAGTCTAATTTCAGTCCTATTGTATCAAGCACCAATAATTACTCATTATTTGTTTATAAATCATTATTTAATGGTACATTGCCTGCAAGATATAATTTAGCTGAAAATGGTTTTGTAACTGATGTTAAAAACCAGCAGGATTCAGGTAACTGCTGGGCATTTGCAGCACTTGCTTCACTTGAAACCTGTGTTTTAAAAGCAAGCAATAAAACATTTAATTTTTCTGTGGAAAACATGAAAAATTTAATTGAAATGTATTCTGCCTACGGCTGGAAAATGGAAACTAACGAGGGCGGATATAACGGAATGCCAATGGGTTATTTGGCTAGCTGGTTAGGTCCGGTTAATGCTACTTTGGATCCATTTGATGATAAGGGAACTTTATCTCCGCTTTTAGACAGTGAAATGCATATTCAAAACATTTATGTTTTGCCTGCACGTACAAGTTACACTGATAATGATGCTATAAAAGAAGCTATTTTAAAATACGGTGGATTATATGCTTCATATTATCACTCAGCAGGTTATCTCAACTCTAAAACTAATGCTTATTATGATCCATATACAGGTAATGGAAACCATGCAATTACTGTAGTTGGCTGGGATGACAATTATTCAAAAAATAATTTCTATACTGCTCCTGCAGGTGATGGTGCATTTATAGTTAAAAACAGCTGGGGAAGTTCCTGGGGAGATAATGGTTACTTCTACATTTCTTACTATGATAGAGTTTTATTTGCTGTAAATAAAGATAATCAGGCATTTACCTACATTTTAAATGATACTGTAAGATACACCAAAAACTATCAGTACGATGTTGCAGGAATGACTGATTACTTAATAACCGGTAAAAAAACTGTATGGTATAAGAATATTTATAATGCAACAGGTAATGAAGCAATTGCAGCTGTATCAACATTCTTCAATACAACTGTTGATTACGAAATTTCTATTTATGTAAATGATGTATTGCAGCTTACCCAAAACGGCAGACATGAAGGAAGCGGATATTATACCATTCCATTAAAAGAATATGTTCCTGTAACTGTTGGGGATATCTTCAAAATTGTTGTAAAACTTGCAAATCCTCAAAACGGATATGCTGCTGTTCCTATTTCAGAACAACTTTCAACAACCAGATGTTATTATGCTCCAGGTGTATCATACTTCAGTAATGACGGTAAAAAATGGACAGATTTATACGATTACTCAGCTTCAGCTTATAGCCACACATATAATTCTCAGGTAGCCTGTCTTAAAGCATTTACTATCACTGATATACAGAATACAACTGTTACTTTAAATAACATTGCTCCTAAAGTTCAGGAGTTCAGTGAAATTATAGCTACTGTAACTGACGGTAAAGGCAAACTGGCTAAAATCGGGGAAGTTATTTTCAGCATCAACGGAACTAATTATACAGCTGGTGTAGTTGACGGTGTTGCAAAGATCAGCGTATACTTTGATGAAGTTGGAGATTATGTAATTTCAGCTAACTATAAAAATAACGGATTGTATAACGGATCTTTCGTTCAAAAAACCGTCAGCGTTACCAAAACCGATGTTAATTTAACTGCTTATATTGGCGATATTGTTTATGGTGAAAACCCTATTGTCAGTATTAATGTAACTTCAGTAGCTGGTGTTAATGTAACAGGTGATGTTGTTTTAACAATCAGCGGCAAAAAATATATTGTTAATGTTGTCAACGCTTTGGCTGTATTTGAAATACCTGAAATGTTGGATGCAGGAGAATATCATATTGATGTATCTTATTTGGGCAGTGAAAAATATAATGCTGCTGATGGCGCTGCTGATTTTACAGTAGCTAAAAAAGAAATCACCATGAATGTAACTATAGATAAAGATTACAGAGACATAACAGTATATGTTAACTTGTCTGAAAAACTTGATGGAAATTTAACAGTTCTTGTAAATAATACACCTTACACATTATCTTACACTAATGGAACAGGTTCATTAATAAAAAACTTAATTTATGGAAATTATACAATCAGTGCAGTTTTCACAAAAGATAACTACCAGACAGTTAATGTATCTGAAAATGTTGAAATAAACTCCATCAAAACAGTTTTAGAAGCAGAAAATGTTGTAATGTATTATAAAGACGGCACAAGATTTGCAGTTGTCCTGAGAGATATTTACGGCAATCCGTTAGCTAATATGAATGTAACCATTTCAATAAACGGCAGAGACTATGTTAAACAAAGCGATGAAAATGGTACTGCTTCTTTAGGCCTTAATTTGGAGAGTAAAAATTATACTGTTGTTACTGCATTTGGCGGAAATTCCAAATACTTCGGAACCCGTTCAAATAATACAGTATCTATTTTATCAACACTTATCAGTAAGGATATAGTTAAATACTACAGAAACGGTACACAGTTCTATGCAACTGTTCTGGATTTCAAGGGAAATCCGTTAGCCAATACAACTGTTATGTTTAATATAAATGGTGTATTCTACAATAAAACCACTGATGAAAATGGTACTGCTAAATTAAATATCTGGCTAAGGCCTGGAAAATATATTATTACAATATTTAATTTGGTTACTGGTGAACAGGCAGGCAATAATGTCACTGTATTGTCTAAAATTGTTGAAAATTATGACCTGGTTAAATACTATAAAAATGCTTCAAAATTCTCAGTTAAAATCTTAGACAGTCAGGGATATCCTGTTGAAGGAACTATTGTAACATTTAACATCAACGGTGTATTTTACTACAAAGAAACTGATGCAAATGGTATAGCTAGTTTAGCTATTAATTTAAGACCTGGAAAATATGTAATTACTACTATGTATGGTCAGTATGATGTAGGAAACAATGTTACTGTTCTGCCGACATTACAAACTAGCGATTTAAAAATGAAGTATCTTGATGGTTCAGCATTCAATGCAAGAGTTGTAGACGGTCAGGGAAATCCATTAGCTAATCAGATTGTTACATTTAATGTAAATGGTGTGTTTTATAATAAAGTTACTAATGATGAGGGTATTGCATCCTTAAACATTAGGCTAATGAAAGGGGAATACATTATTACTTCAATATACAATGGATTTGAAACCGGAAATACAATTAAAATTCAATAAGGTTTTTTTAAATAAAACCTTCTTTTTTGTTATATAATTTATTTTAAATATATGTATTTGCAATAGGAATTATCTTATTTTCAACAGTTGCTTTAAAATATTTGCAATGTCTTTAATTAAATAAGCTAATTTTTTAATAACTTATCATTTAATTAGCTGATTTTGCAATTTAATTAATAAAAAAATTTTGACAAAAAATAAAAAAAAGTTAGAGTTCCTACATTATGAACTCTAAAACCATATAAATGAATAAAAGTGCAAATAAAATCCACATTGCTTTGGATATTTCTTTTGCTTTACCGAATAAGACTTTAACGATAACAAATGCAAATACACCTGCAATAATACCTGTTGTAATACTTTGGGTAAGTGGAGTTACAATAATGGCAGCAAGTGCAGGAATCAGATCAGAAAGATTACCTGTATCAAGGTTTTTGTACAGTCCGCACATTAAGATACCTACAACAACAAGTGCAGGAGCTACTGCAAAGGTTGGGATGATTGTAAATATCGGTGCAAACGGAATTGCAAGCAGGAATAAAATACCAACTACAATAGCTGTAAGACCGGTTCTTCCTCCTTCCATAATACCTGTGGAACTTTCAATGTATGTAACTACAGGTGAAGTACCTAAAAGGGATCCAATCATTGGTCCGAGTGCATCTACACTTAAAACCTTTTTAAGTCTTGGCAGTTTGCCGTTTTCATCATATCCGTCAACTTTTGTTGTAAGTGCAGTTAAGGTTCCCATTGTATCAAATAAAGAGATTACCAGAAATGTGACGGCAATGATTATAAAGTCAATAAATGCTCTTACTCCGGTAAATACTCCGCTAGCTTCTCCGAATTTAAATGCAACATTACCAAGTGATCCGCCCAGATTGCTGTTGATTATAGCTGTTGGTATTAATGACTGGTCAGGTAAAACAGGACATCCTGCCAGTTCTAAAACAACTCCGATAATGTATGTTGCAATAATTCCGATTAGAATATTTCCTTTTACATTTTTCTTCATTAAAACCATTATGATGACAAAACAGATTAATGCCAAAAGGTTTCCGAGAGTAAAAATAGTTGAAGCGCTTCCAAGTCCTATTAGCTGTGTGGCCCAGTTTGCATCTCCGATATTTATTACCTGTGAAGAGTATGATAGGATTCCGAGGTTGCTTAAACCTAATGCAAGGATAAATAAACCTATACCTATTGATATACCGAATCTTAAAGAGTCAGGAATTGAATAGAATAATTTTTCACGTAGGGAAGTAAGTGAGATAACCAGAAAGATTATACCTGAGACAAAGATAGCTAAAAGTGCATATTCCCAGCTGTATCCCATAGTAAGTACTACGGTATATGTGAAAAATGCGTTAAGACCCATTCCTGCAGCCAGTGCATATGGGTAGTTTGCTATGTATCCCATTAATATTGTAGCTATTGCAGCTGAAAGTGCAGTTGCAATAAATACTCCTTGTATGTCCATTCCAGTTTCACTTAACATTGCAGGGTTTACAATTAATATGTAGGCCATAGCCAGAAAGATTGTAATACCTGCAATGATTTCAGTTTTCACGTCTGTATTATTTTCTTTAAATTTAAAAAAAGCATCTAACTTAGACATATTATTATCTTTTTTAAATAATGCTTTATAAGTTTTTATATTTAAGTTCAGTTTCTTTCGGTTTTTTTAGGCTGTATATTCAAATTGTAATTTATTTTTAGCATTTATATTCATTTTTAATTTGCTTATTTAAAATTTGTTTCATTTTCTAATTTCTTCAAAATATTCTTCGGGTTTTGTCAAAGTATTACTGGCTTTTTTTGAACAGCTTCGTGAATTGTACAATTGTGTTAAAATTAATAGAATATATTGTGTTAATATAGCGATATTCTTGTAATATTCTAATTATTATATAGTTGTCTGCAAAAATAGTATTGTTTTGTTTAATTTTACATTTTTTAGATAAAGCTTAAATTTGTTTATCATATCAGCAATTTTCAAATGAATTTTTAGTTGTTTTTATATAAATAATATCTAAAACATGGACAATTTATCATATCTTATAAGACAATATTACCACAAAGTATATATTACATGCTAATATAAAATATAAAGCAAGGTGCAGATTATTAAAAATTAGGTCTTATTTTTAAAAAGCAACTTTGAAAAAATGTGGTAACTGTGAATAGCAATGATGAATTATTGAAAAAATGTAGCTATGTTGCAATTTCTAGCTACAGGCGAAAAGTACTGGAAACCTTAAAAAATGATGTCAAAATACCAACAAAAATCAGTGAAGAATCAGGAGTAGGAATAAAACATGTCAGCAATGTACTGACAGATTTAAAAGAACACAACCTAATAGTCTGCATTAATGAAGACGCCCACAAAGGCCGTCTGTATCGTCTGACTGATGAGGGCAAAAATGTTGTCAGTATGATTGGAGAAATGGGATGGTAAACTCCTTTTTTTAAACAGATGTAAACCCGTCTCCGCTCATAATCCATTTTTTACCTCTGGAATCTTCAACCAGTGCAGATTCCATGTCTCCCATATAATTGTATTCAACAATTCTGTATTTTTTTCTTTGAAGAATTTCATCTAAACTTCGGGTTTCTCCGGTTTTCAGGATAAAAGTATGATGAGCAGCTGAAGTATTTTTATGGTGAATGTTTATTTCATACCTGATTTTAATGCCATACTCTCCTGCAGGAACATTGCTGGTTTTCAGGACAGCTATTCCGTTCTGGTGTTTTTCTGGGTATTTATACCAAAAATACAATCATTAAGATTGTTGTTGTTTATGTTTTTACCAAGTTTTTTTTATTCATGTTTGTTTTTATACTTTTTAATAACAATATTTAAATACTAATTAAACACAATATTACAACATAGACCTGATTATAATAATCCTGCCTGAAAATCTTTGCTGTTGTGTAGAATGAATATTGAATAGTATTCTTAAAAGATTAATATTACTTTATGGATTTATAAAACAACAAATTATATTTAATGATTGTTATAAAAATATGAATAAGTAATTAAAGGAGAATTTTTATTTGCTTAAGTTTCAGCTATTCTTCTTGTTTTAGAATATAAAATTATGGTGATTTTAAAATATTGTTTAATGGGGGGAGATAATTATGTATTGTCAGAATTGTGGTATGCTTAAAATTAATTGTATTTGTGGAAAATATAATAAATCGGATATTAATAGAAATGAAAATCATGAAATAAATGAAGAAACAAAAACTGATTTTTCTTCAGATACTGTTGAAAATGAATCTCAAGTCAATTCCAAGCAGGATAAAATTCAAAAAACAATAAAAGAAAATTTTCCATTTTCTACATTTTTAGAAGATCAACTGGAAATATTGACAGAAATGGTTGATGCTATTGAAGAAGGCTATAAATATATTATTTTGGAATCAGGTGTTGGAAAATCAGCTATTGCCGCAACACTAGCTAACATTTATAAAAGTTCATTTATTTTATCTGATAATGAAAAACTTCAAGAAAAATATCATGAAGAGTATGATTTAATAAATAATGATAAATTTTATGTTTCAAATCATAGTGATGCATTTAATGAATTTGAAAAATTAGATAAAAGAAAATTATTAATTGTTGATGATGCTCATAAATTTGATGAAAACATTGCTGATTTCTTTTAATGTGCAATTCATTTATCTGATTTTGATGATGAATTAATTGATAGTTTTTATTGTGATGTTAGAGACATAGAAAACAAAGAAGTTGATGTATGGTTAGATTTTATTAATCATTTATCACTGGACGATGAAAAAGTTAATAGGGTTAAATATAATATTAAAGAAAATCCGGATGATTGGATTTGTTTTTATGATGATTTTCGTGATAAAAAGATAGTATTTAAACCATTAAATCTGGAAAATATTTTAAAGAAATATTTGCTGAATAAGGCTGAAATATGTATTTTTATGAGTTCAACAATATTAAATAAGGAAATATTTGCCGATGAATTGGGTCTGGACATTTCTGAAGTAAAATTTGTTCATAAAGATTTCCATTTCAGTTCAGATACAAATCAAATTTATTTAAGAAACTGTGCAGATATGAAGAATTTTAAAAAAAAGGTTAAGCTAGTAAGTCCATTTATTGAAGATATGTTGGAAAAGCATAAAAAAGAAAAGGGAATAATTCATACCGATAGACCAAGATATACTAATTATATAAAAAATCAAATTGATAATCCTCGTTTGATGTTTCATAGTGATGATGATTATGATGACAAACTGAAAGAATTTAAAAATAGTTTAAATTCTATTTTGGTTTCAGAATCTAGAGTTGAAGGTATGGCCTTTCCAAAGGATAGTTGCAGATTTCAAATCATATTAAAAGAACACTTACTTCCATATGATAAAAGAGCAAAGGTTAAGGGATCCAATTGGTATTCCTATAAGAAAGCTATATATCTTGTACAATTGTTACAAAGAGCAACTAGGTCAGAAGATGATGGATGTATAACTTATATTCTTGATGATAACATTTCAAAGACTATTAGAAAAGATATTATTGATTATAATTTTATTCCAGATTATATTCTTGATTCAATTGCAGATATGGATATTGAAGGTTGTGAGTTAATTTCAGATAATATTAGAAAACAATTTGGTGTTTATTATTTATTTGACTATGATAAAAATACGAAATATCGCACAGGGTCATTATCTAAGAAATTGTTGAATTATAAAGATTATAGTGATGATTCAATAGATTATAAAGATGAATTTGATTATTTCAATAATGAACTGATGAAAGCCCTATCTGTGTTATCCAATCAGGTTATTCCCAATAACATTAGCAAATTAGCTTTGGTTAGTGTGCCGTCATCTACTGTTGAAAGAGATGCATTAGCTACAATGAGAAAAAGTATAAATTGCATTGAAAATTGGTATGATGAAGGCAAAACAGAAACTGATTTTTGCTGTAAAAAAGAAATTATAAACTGCGGAAACCTTTTGACCAGAATTTCTGATGTAAGTACATCACATCTGTCTAAAACACAACCAATGTTTTATGATGTAACTACATCATATAAGTATAAGTCAAGGCCAAGCTACATTGAACACAAAAATTCCATTGAATGCTCAAAGAGTGAAATTTTAGAAAGGGATGATGTTGCATTTATTATACTGGATGATATTTCAACTAGGGGAACAGTAATGGATGCCTGTGAAGATATTTTAATTGACAATGGTGCAAATAAGGAAAATATTTACAAATTTGCATTATTTAAAACAAAATGGTGTAATAATGATTAAACTTAAAGAAATATTATTTTTAAAGAATCTTAAAAGAGTTGGAAAAGCTACGATTTATAAAAAATACTGGAATCTGCTTAAAGATTGTGATGATTTTTATGATTTGGTTTCTGAAGTAGAAATGAATTCTAAATTCTCAACTGAAGAGATTAAAAAAGCTATGGATAATGCTGAAAGGTTATATGATGATTTTTTAAATTCAGAAATTGAAGTTATAACTGTTTTTGATGAAAAGTATCCTGAAAAATTAAATGTAATGGGAAATAAAAGGCCTGTTATTTTATATGTTAGGGGAAATACAGATGCATTGACAAAAGCAAATATTGGAATTATAGGAACAAGAAAGCCATCAAAATCAAGTCAGAAATTTGAGCAGGAATTGGTAAAAAATATTGTCAGCACCTCAGATAAAGCTGTTGTAAGCGGATTGGCTTTTGGATGTGATAAAATTGCACACCAAACAACTGTTGATGAAAATAAAATTACCGTTGCAGTTCTTCCAAGTGGTGTTGATAATGTGAGTCCCGCTTCAAACAAAAATCTGGCAGAAAAAATTATTGAAACTGGAGGATGTCTGATTTCTGAATATGAACCTGAAACAAAAGTTCGGAGAGGAAATTATGTTGAACGGGACAGAATTGTAGCGGCATTTTCAGATGCAGTTTTTGTTGTTGAGTGCGGAGTTGAAAGCGGAACAATGCATACTGTAAATTTTGCAAAAGAATATAAAAGACAGATTTATTCCTACCTTCCTGATGAAAGACCTGAAGGATCTTATGACGGAAATGAATTTATACTGCAAAATAACGAAGATGCTTTGAAAGTTGAAAACATTGAAGAATTTTTAGAAGACCTGGAAACTTTAAAAATTAAAAAAAACACCAAATCAGGTCAACAAACATTATTTTAGAAAAATGCAGTTTAAAAATCATGCTTCTGGGAATCTGAATTTTATAAATGTTAGCACCAGGATAAACTCCAAATATTGCAGGCCATTGTTTATGTTTGAGGGAAGCTATTATAACAGTGAGGAATTTGCCGTTCAGTACTATAAGTCAAAAGGTTATTATGCATTCTTCAGTGAGAATGAACCCTGGAAAATATTGCTGAACATTCTTTTTAAGGATGTATTTAAGAGATTTAAAAGAATTACTCGGCAAAAAGGATATAAATATGGATTTATCAAATAAATCATTTCCTTATTCGTTCAAAATTAATGAAATAAATGGGAAAAAATAGTATGTTTAAACAGCCATAAAATGCGTTTTTTAACTTTTATTATTCAGTCATAACCTTCTGATTCCAGATAATCATCAACATCAGGATTGTCCCCATATTCATAATAGTCATAATATGAGTCAGGATCATTTTTGGCAAGTGTGTCGGGTGATGTATCCACTCCTCTGTAATGTGATGAAGGGCTCTCATAGCTGTAGCTTACATAGTTGGATGTATCTGAATCATCTGAAGGATAGCTGTTTGTTGATGAAAAGCTGATGAGACTGCTGAGGGTTAGGATTAAAATTACACATATTATTAAAATAGCTATTATCTTATTTTGCTGATTCCAGTTTTTAAAATCATTAATCAGATTCGGACTGGAATTTCTGTTGGCAATTTGAACATCGTTATATACTTCATAAAATCCGTAAACCCAAACCAAAACGGATAAAATGCCGAATATATTTGAAAAAAATGCCAAAGCAGCAAAAAGTACTCTGAGTATCAGTAATGTTAATCCTTTTTTGGTATTTCCTGCATAGATTGAACCAAGTCCTGTCAGTATAAATGTCAGTACCAGTGCAATGTATATGTTTTTGTTTTTTATTTTCTTTCCGCATTTGGAACAGAAAGTTGCATTATCTGCAAGTTCACATCCGCAGTTATTACAAATCATCTTTTTAACTCCTTATGGTGATTATTCAATTTTTGGTATATAACTTTTTTTAAATAATTTTAGTAATATTTATATACAATAAAGATACATAATTGTTATTAACGTGTTAGAATTAATGGATTATATAATGTTTTAATTAATTGTAAAATTGCTGAAAATTTATTATTTGTCCTTAAAATCAATTAAAAAAATTTATATGTTTATTAATTTAAACTAGAATTATATTAAATAAGATAGGAGGAATCTAAAATTACAGATGTAGAAAATTTAAAAATTGCTGCATTACTCCATGATATTGGAAAGTTCTATCAAAGAACAGACAAGAGCCATTCTGAAGAATATAAAAAATATTCTCAGGATGATTATGGTAAAAATGGAGCACATGCCAAATGGTCTTGTGACTTTTTAGATAAATACTACAATGATGATATTGTGGATTTGGTTTTATATCATCATAACCATACAAAATCTAATTATCCTGATTTGTGCAGTATTTTAAAAAAAGCAGACCATCATTCCGCTTCTGAAAGGGAAGATATTGATGATACGCAAGAAGTTAATAAATCTCCTTTAATTTCATTATTTTCTAAAATTGTTTTGGAAGGTAATGACAAAGTTGACGAACAGTATATCCCATTAAATAAATTGTCTTTAGATGATGGAAGTTTTAATAATTTAAAACCTGCAGCTAAAAAGGACACTATGGGAGGGTGGAATTTAGTACCTGAATATAATCGTTTATGGAATGAATTTAACTCTGAATTTGAATTAATTCAAAATAAAACCGATTTTAATACATTGCTTGCTTTATTAAAAAAATATGCTTCAACTATGCCTTCAGCAGCATATAAATCTAAAAGTGATATTTCATTATATGACCACTCAAAAACAACTGCTGCATTAGCAGTTTCCAGATATTTATTTAATCGTGATGGTGATGTTAAATTAACTCAAAATAATGACTTAAACTGTTATTTAGCTATTGAAGGAGATATTTCAGGAATTCAAAAATTTATTTTTAAAATCTCTTCACCTCAGGAAGCACAAAGCGGAATGAGTAAACGTTTAAGAGGAAGATCTCTTTATCTGACACTGCTTTGTGATGCAATAGCTACATATATTGCAGAAGAACTTGAATTATGCGAAGCTAACATTTTATTTTGTGGTGGTGGAAGATTTACAATAATTGGACCAAATACCAAAATGGCAAAAGAAAAATTAGCTGAAATCAAATCAAAACTTAATAAATTCTTTATTGATGAGTTTAATGCTGAATTATACTTAGCTTTAGTTTCAATAGAATGTTGTGGTGATGATTTAGCTAAATTTGGTCAGATAACTCGAAAATTATCCAATAAATTAAATGAAGATAAAAAACATAAATTTTCAGATAATCTTGATGATGTCTTTAATTTCGATGAGGAAATTAAATATGATGATTTATGTTCAGTTTGTGGAATGCCTTATGATTGTAAATCTGATGAAAAAACTTGTGATATATGTGAATCTCATGAAAAATTAGGTCAAAATTCAGTTAATGCAAAGTATATGATTAAATGTATTGATATTTCTGAAGATGTTTTTAATAATGATAATTATAAAGGGATTTATATTATACGCCCTATTAAAATAGGTTATTATTTTATAAAAAATGATTCTAAATTAGTTGATACAATTAATGGATTATCCAAAAAGTGTAAACAAGTGGAAGTTATAAAGTTAAATGATACAAACTTTTTAAATTTAGCCAATTATGAATTTAATGATAATGTTTCGTTTAGTTTTAGTTTTATTGGCAATACAGTTCCTAATTTTAAAAAATATTATCATATGCCCTTATATTTTGAACATTTAGCAGAAATTAGTAAAGGGTCTAATAAATTAGGTGTTTTAAAAATGGATGTGGATAATTTAGGTTTAATATTATCTGAAGGTTTAAGAGAGGTTTATGGAAATAATTGTTCAATTTCAAGAATTTCCTCATTAAGTTCTCAATTGGACATGTTTTTTTCAGGATTTGTAAATAACATTGCATCTGATTTTAAAGTTTATTCAAAGGTTTTTGATAATGAAAAGTTTGATGAAATCAAATTAAATATTCAAAATGATAATAAATTAGAAAATGTAATTCATGTTTTTAAGCCAAAAGAAGAATTAAATGATAATGAAAAAAAGAAATTGGAAGAATATGCAATTCCAACAATTCATATAACTTATTCTGGAGGGGATGATTTATTAGTTTTAGGCCCTTATGATGATATCATTGATTTTGCAAGTAAATTGAGAAATGAATTTAAGCAATGGACTGCATGCAATCCTTCAATTGATTTATCTGCAGGGATAAGTATTGTAGCTCCTAAATTCCCTATTGGTAAAGCTGTTAATTTTTCTGAAAGTTATTTGGAAAGATCAAAATCTTGTGGAAAAAGTAAAATTACTTTATTCAATGAAGTTTTACCATGGGATAATAATCAATTTAAAAGTTTTGATGAAATCATGAATTTTAGTTCAGATTTAGAGAAACTTGTTATTGATGAAAAAGTATCAAAAGGATTTGTTTATTCATTGTTATTTGCATGGCAAAATTCATTTCAATATAATTCAAAGGTTATTAATGATGAAAGTAAATGGGTTGATGAAAACTGCCATAAAAAAGAGTTCAATGGTTTTATTCCAAAATTTGTGTATAAATTAAGATTAATAAAAGATGATAATTTAAGGGATTGCTTCATGAAAGAGGGTAAATGCTTCATGCCATGGATTAAAATTCCTGTTTCATGGGTTAGCTTAAGATTAAGGTGATTAAATGACTAAAAAGATAGTTGAAGTTACAAAAAAAATTAATAAGTTAAATAGTTTAAAAGAGTATAATGTTGATGATTTTGTTAGATTTGATGGTGATGTTGATATTTTAACTAGGCAGTTAAAAAATGATGACATAAAAACAACACAATTAAGAAAATTCTTCGCAGCAGTTAAAGAAATAAATTTAGAGACTAAAACTAAAAATTGGAATGAATTAAAAGTTAAATTTTTTTTATTAATGCCTAAATTGGCATATGCTAAAGGTAGAAAATTAATCAGTGAAGATTTTTATAATTTATTAGAATCAGCAATGAATAAAGTACAATCTAAAGAGGATTTTAATAGGTTTGTAGAATTTTTAGAAGCTATTGTTGCATTTTATAAAGCAAATAAACCACGTTCTTTATAATGGGGGAATAAATATGGAAATTGAATTTAAAGGAAATATTATATTAAAAGGAAAAATTGTTTGTGATACTGGATTATATATCGGAGAATCTAATGACTCTTTAGAAATTGGTGGGATTGATAGAATGGTTATGCGTGATAAAAAGACAGATTTGCCATATATTCCAGGTTCTTCATTAAAAGGAAAATTACGATCATTATTTGAATTATTTAATAAAGATTCTTTAAATAATATAAGAAGTGAAATGATTGATAAAAAAGATGTTGGTCCATGTAATTGTGGTAAATGCTTACCATGTAAAATTTTTGGATTCTCAAATGATAATGGTATTTATGAAGGTCCCACAAGAATTATAGTTAGAGATGCATTTCCAGATAATGAAACTAAAGAAGAATTTTGGAATGTCAATAACGATATTAATAGAGGTACAGAATTAAAAGTTGAAAATACGATTAATAGAGTTAAAGGATCAGCTTTTAACCCAAGACCTTCAGAAAGAATTCCAAAATCTTCGAAATTTGATTTTGAAATAGTATTTGGCATTTATTGTGATGAAGATAAAGAAAACTTTAAAGAAATATTCACAGCAATGAAGCTACTTGAAGAAAATTATTTGGGAGGTAGTGGCTCTAGAGGATATGGTCAGGTTCATTTTGATAATTTAACATGTTGTTTTAAATCTCGAGAGTGTTATATCTCAAATAATGCAGAAATTAGTCATTATGACATAGGTTTACTTTCTGAATTTGATATACAAGAGTTTAATTTATAAATGTAGTTGGGATAAAAATGAAAATTGTTTATTTAGAACCTAAATCTAGATTCCCATTTTTATCATCAGATAGTTTGTATGGTGCAATAATTTACGCACTTTCAGAATTATTTCCAGATAAGTTAAATGATATTTTGCAAATGTTTAAAAATAAAGATGAAATTCCATTTAAAGTATCTTCGACTTTCCCATTTTTAAAAATTGATGATAATAAGTACATTAGATTTTATCCTAAAATAATTATTAATGATCCTATTTGTAATGATATTAGTTTATTAAAAAAATTTAAAAAAATTGAGTTTATCGAAGAAAATATATTTTTAAATTTATTAAATGGTAATTATGATTATGGTCATGTTTTAGATAATATCGGTATTGAGTTTATTATAAATGAATATAATGAGAAATTTTTATTGACTTATGATTCAAATGAATTGTTAAACGATGGGTTTTTTTCTAAAGAAATTAACAACCATAATGTTATAAATAGAATTACTAATGAATCTGTAAATATATTTTATTCAGAGAATTATAGATTCAATAACAATAAAGGTTTATTCTTTTTAGTAGATTTTAATGATTCATCTTCAGAAAACTTATTTATTGCTGCTTTAAATTTTTTAAGAGATAGAGGTTTTGGAAAAGATATTTCAACAGGAAATGGTCATTTTGAGTTTATAATTGAAGATTATGACATGTTTAATGAGTTTAATAAAAATTATTCCTATTTTGTAACATTATCCAGATTTATTCCAAATGAATTAGATTTAGAAAATATTTCTAAATTTGGTAATTCTTATTATGATTTAGGTTTAAAAAGATCAAGGGATACTCATGGCTTAAGGAAACAAACTAGATTTTTTAAAGAAGGATCTGTTTTCCCTAATTTTGCTAATATTTATGGTTCAGTAGTGGATACTAGTTCAAAATCTGTAGAAATTGGCTATGCATTTAACATTCCATATAATTTGGAGGATTAATATGTTTAATGATAATTCTGAAAACATTAAATTAGAAGTTTTTTCACCTGTTTTTATAGGGACTGGAAATGAATATTATTGTTCTGAATTTTATTTCATTAAAAGAAAAGGCATAACTAAATTATCAAGATCAAATTTGGATTTTATTGCTCGAAAACTTTATCATCTTGATTTTGAGTTATTTATGGATTTTTTGGATGTTTTAAAAAATGGTGATAATTTTAAAAATCAACAAAATGATAAAGAACCAAGAGGATTACATAAATTTCTTTTAAATTCTGTTAAAACAGTTGATAAAAATTTGTATTTTAATTTTTTAAAAAATTCATTATATGAATGTAATTTATGTTATGGTAATGATATTGAAGATAAGTATAATATTGGTTGTATAAAAGAAAATATTAAAACAAAAAATGAATCTTATATTCCTGGGTCTTCAATTAAGGGAGCTATTAGGAATTCCATTTTATATTCTAAATTAAATTTGATTAATACGAAAAATGATGATGTTAACAAAATAATCAATAATCAAAATAAAAAGTTGGATAGTTTTATGCGAAATTTAAATTTTACAGATACATTTAATGGAATTAAAGAACCTGCTATTTATGGTGTTGAATCATTTGGAACTAAAAGAAATACTTTTACTTTTTTAGAAACAATTGATAAAGGTTCAATTTTAAAATTTAAATATTATAATTCAGCAAATCCTAATTTAGATAGAAAAACATCTAATTATGATATTGATGATATTTTTAAATGTGTCTATGATTTTTCAATGGATTTATTTGATGAAGAAATTAATTTTGCAGAAAAAAATGGTTTATATGCTCTTGAAGATTTTTACAATAATATTTATAAATTAAATAGCATTGACAAACCTTTTATTAGATTAGGACAGGGGTCTGGTGTTTTAGCAGTTAGTCAAATGTTAAATATTAAAAATTCAAGAAAATCTTTAAATGATTTCACTAAATTTAGGAATGATAATGGAATAGGTAAGTTTTATAATTATGATTTTCCCAAAACTAAAAAATTAATTGTCAATTCAGACATGCCTTTAGGATGGGTTCAATTATCTAAAGATAATTAAGGGGGAAATATGGTTCAATGTCAAATAAAAAAGTTCTTGTTATGACTGTAGGAGGTTCTCCTGAACCTCTTATTTATTCTATTAATGAAATAAAACCAGATTTAGTTTATTTTATCCATACAAAAGAATCTTTCAAAAGTATTGATTTAATAATTCATGAAACAAAAGGTTATAAATATGTAAGAAAAGAATTAAAATTTCATGAAAGTTTGGATGAGGCTTACAAAGTATCTAAAGAGGTTCTTAGGAATTTGCATGATAGGGGTTTTGATAATATAACTATTGATTTTACGGGTGGAACTAAACCTATGGTAACTGGTTTAATTTTAGCTTCAACTGGTGATAAATATACCAACTCTTTTGAATATATTTATGTAGGTTCTAAAGAGGAATCTGATTTGAAATCTAGAAATAAATGTGGTGTTGGAACTGTTAAAAATGGTTTTGAATCTATAAAAATCCAATATGATCCTTATAAAACTTATGCTCTTTTAGAATTTAAAAGAGGTAAAAACTTTTTTAATCATTATCAGTTTGAAGCAGCTTTAAAAAATTTTGAAAATGCTAAATTAAAATTATCTGATTCAAATTTAAAAAAACAAGCAGAATATTATATTAATTTGGTTAAATTTTATCAGTGTTGGGATATATTCAATAATAAAATTAAATATTATAATAAAACTACAAAAAGATATGAAAAATCTAAACTTCCAGTTTATTTAGAAAATGAAATTATTAATAATTGCCCTATAAATCTTTTAAAGCATGATTTTGAGGATGTAAATGGATTTATTAATCAATTAGAAAATAATTTAAAGTTTTTAAAATTGAAAATTTTAACAGATGCTAAAGATTCCATGTTTTATTATCTTCCGGATTTATTGAATAATGCTTGTAGAAAAATTGAAGAAGGTTTTTATGATGATGCTGTAGCAAGATTATATCGTGTTATTGAATTAATAGCTCAAATTAGGTTAAATGATTTTGGTTTAATAGATTTAAATAGATTTCAAACAAGTAAAATATTCCATATTAATAGAAATAATTTCAATAAAAAAACAGGAGATGATGTTAAATATTTGGTCGAATCTTTTGGAATTAATGATTATAAAAACAATAAGGATTCTTTTAAAGTTCATAAATCTCAAGCATATAATATATTGGAAAAATTAGATGATAATTTATCCAATCAATCAATAAAAGATAGACAACTAAATATTGCAGTGAATAAAAGAAATAATTCTATATTGGCTCATGGTTTAAATCCTATGAATAAAGATGATGCAGTTGATTTATATAAAAAAGTTTTAAATAATTCCAAATTATTTTATCCAGATATAGAAAAATATATGAAACTTGCAGAGTTTCCAAAATTTAGGTGATGGGAGAATAATATGAAAGTTGATATTTGCAGTCTTATGATTAAAACAGATAAAGAGATAAAAGTTCCTGCTAGTAAAATTAGGGGGTATATTGGAAATCAGTTTAAAGATAAATCTATATTACATAATCATTATGGTAATGAAAGATTTTTATATTCTTATCCATTAGTTCAATATAAAATTATCAATGGTCAACCTTTAATTTTAGGTGTTGGTGAAGGTGCTAAAGTATTAAAAGATATTTCTTCTGATTTATATGAGTTTAAATTAGATAAAAATTATTTAATTGAGGAAAAAATTATGTATGAAAAAGAATTTGATATTAATACATCTAATGAAGAGTTTCATTACAAATTTATAACTCCTTGGTTAGCACTTAACACACAAAATTTTAAAAAATATAAAAAAATGGATGACTGGAAGGAAAAGAAACTATTCTTAAACAAAATTCTTATAGGCAATATATTATCTATGGCAAAAGGTTTAGGAATTATTGTAAACCGTAGAATTTATGTTAAAACTCACTTAGAACCAGTTAGTGTTAATTATAAATCAGTTAAAATGCTTGGTTTCACAGGAGAGTTTAAAGTAAGATTTAAAATTCCTGACTACTTTGGATTTGGTAAAGGAGTTTCACAGGGTTTTGGATCGGTTAAACAAATTATTGACGAAGAGTAGGTTTCTATAAAAATGATGGTTATTGTAATGTATGATATTTCAGAAGACGCTCCAAGAAATAATCTTATAAAAAGATTAAGGTACTATGGACTTAGAAGAATTCAAAAATCAGTATTTTGCGGACTGCTGGAAATTGAAGAGCGATTTGAACTTGCAAGTGAGTTTGACTTTTACTTATCTTCAGACAAAGACAGTATAGCTCTTTTTCCAATTTGTGAATCCTGTGTTGATTCCATCTTGATTGAAGGGGCCATGTCACTGCCGCAAAAAGAAGAATATGTATTTGTTTGAGGTGATTTTTAATGAAATTAGTTGTAGACGGTTTTGGGAAATCTGTTGCAAAAAGAGACAATCAAATTGTTATAAAAGAAAATGGTAAAGAAGTTGACTATTTCCGAGCAGAAGATGTATCTCAAATATTATTAACTGGAAAAGGTTCAATAACTTTTGATGCATTAACATTACTGGCTAATCATGATATAGACTGTGTATCAATAAATTGGAAAGGATATGTCGATTACAGATTAACTCCTCCAGAAAAGAAAAATGTGATAGTTAAAAAAGAACAATTTTTTGCATTGGCTGATAAAAGAAGCGGCCAAATAGCAAAAGCTTTTATCAATGCTAAAATTGAAAACCAAAAAGCAGTTTTAGGAACACTTGCAAAATCAAGGTCAAATGATGAATTTTTAACTGCACAAAGGGATAAACTGAATTATTATTTAGATAAATTAGATGGATTAAAAAAAGATACAAGCGATAATTTAAGAAGTAAAATATTAGGTTTTGAAGGACAAGCATCAGTTGAATACTGGATGGGATTTCAGCATGTTTTAGATGAAAAATGGGGATTTAACCTAAGGAGTGGTCGTGGTGCAACAGATCCTGTTAATTCCCTTCTTAATTACGGATATGCTGTTCTTCAAAGTGAAATGTGGAAATCCATATATTTGGCAGGTCTTGACCCGTACTGCGGTTTTTTACACTCTGACAGATATGGAAGGGCAAGTTTGGTATTTGATTTAATTGAAGAATTCAGACAGCAGATAGTTGATAAAACAGTTTTAGCTATTGTAAATAAAAATCAGGTTGATGTTGATGATTTTGAATTTGATGAAGGTCAAATCAGGATTCAGGATAAAGCTCGTAAACTATTAATAGCTAAAATAATGGATAAATTAAACTCCAAAATTAATTTTAATGATAAAAAAATGAGTTATGAGGATATAATTCTTTATCAGGGAAGATTGCTTGGTAAATATTTAACAGGAGACGAGAAAAATTATGTTGGATTTTCAAGAAGGTGGTGAAGATTGCCTAATTTTTCTTAAAATAATATTTTTTTATAAATAATTAATACTTTTTATTTTTTAGATAAATCAATATTTTAGCTAGTTTTCTATAGATAATTCATTTAATGTAATTTTAATGGCATTACTCTTTAATTATATTTATTATTGCTTTAATTATACTTATTTTTAATAGAAAAGTATTTAAATAATTTGTGCAATAATTTATATATAGATGTTGGGTAAAGTAAAGTTCACAGAAATTGTCACTAAATACAAGTTTTTTGCATAAAAAAGTGAAATTTTGAGAAATTTTCGCGGCTATTGCAGAAAACCATCTATTAAAATAAGGATTGTGACAGATTATAGCTGTTGAACCTGAATCTTCTCAAACCTATTGCAGAAAACCATCTATTAAAATAAGGATTGTGACTGCAAAACATTTAATAACTGTATCCCAGTTATTGTATTGCAGAAAACCATCTATTAAAATAAGGATTGTGACGCTACCCCAGCAATTCTTCCTTGGTATATCATTTTATTGCAGAAAACCATCTATTAAAATAAGGATTGTGACTCTCTATCACAGAATGGTTCGTTGTCTATAAGTGCATTGCAGAAAACCATCTATTAAAATAAGGATTGTGACATCCGTAAAAATAATAGGAGAAGAAGTTATACTTCTAAATTGCAGAAAACCATCTATTAAAATAAGGATTGTGACACATTTCAAAATCAAATCTTTTTATATCATTGTAATTTTATTGCAGAAAACCATCTATTAAAATAAGGATTGTGACCTAATATTAAATCTATTTGTTTTTTGTAGACTTTATTGCAGAAAACCATCTATTAAAATAAGGATTGTGACTTTTTTTACTGATGGGTTCCCATTGAAATGGTTTAATTGCAGAAAACCATCTATTAAAATAAGGATTGTGACTTTGTCCCAGCAGGTTTTAGAATTATAAAGGTTGGTATTGCAGAAAACCATCTATTAAAATAAGGATTGTGACCATTCGCTACAAGCTTTATTATCCCAATAATTGTCTTGATTGCAGAAAACCATCTATTAAAATAAGGATTGTGACTTAAACAATTGTGAATTTAATTTAAGCTCTCTTTCTTATTGCAGAAAACCATCTATTAAAATAAGGATTGTGACATTTCACCCATATTTTGTAAAGTTTGGTAATTAGTAATTGCAGAAAACCATCTATTAAAATAAGGATTGTGACTATTATGATGCATTTGCACTAAATTTGATGGATATATTGCAGAAAACCATCTATTAAAATAAGGATTGTGACAGTTTATTAGTGTGTTGAATTCTACATCGTTCATATTGCAGAAAACCATCTATTAAAATAAGGATTGTGACGTTATAGATATACTATAACCATTATTGCTCCTTATATTGCAGAAAACCATCTATTAAAATAAGGATTGTGACTTCAAAAATGGAGAATGGAATAAATTTATGGAAAAAGATTGCAGAAAACCATCTATTAAAATAAGGATTGTGACACCTGATACTCAACATCACCAACATTTGCTCCAGTATTGCAGAAAACCATCTATTAAAATAAGGATTGTGACAACATGACAACGACTTCATAGTCGTCATTTTCTGTATTGCAGAAAACCATCTATTAAAATAAGGATTGTGACTTCAGCACGGGTATTTAATCTTTCCCATGCTTTTTATTGCAGAAAACCATCTATTAAAATAAGGATTGTGACGTTCCTCTCATTCTTTTGCCTCTATTTTAATGTATTCATTGCAGAAAACCATCTATTAAAATAAGGATTGTGACCTGAGTTCAGGCTTGTTGATATTATTTCATTCCATAAATTGCAGAAAACCATCTATTAAAAAGGATTGTGACTCAGCTTGTATTTTTTCAGGACACATATTATCTAAATTGCAGAAAACCATCTATTAAAATAAGGATTGTGACTATTTAATGTTTTTGTGACTACATCTTGCTTATGTATATTGCAGAAAACCATCTATTAAAATAAGGATTGTGACAAAGTTATAGTATGTAGCCTTTTTTGTAATACATACTATTGCAGAAAACCATATATTAAAATAAGGATTGTGACTTCATCCATGTATTTTTTGCTTATATAATAACCTTATTGCAGAAAACCATTTATTAAAATAAGGATTGTGACCCAGCCTTTATGATACCATTAAAGCAAGTATCATCGTATTGCAGAAAACCATCTATTAAAATAAGGATTGTGACATATCATTAGTATAATTTAATAGTTCGTTAATAAAACAATTGCAGAAAACCATCTATTAAAATAAGGATTGTGACTTTACGGTCTACATACTTATTCATTTTTATACTTTTAAATTGCAGAAAACCATCTATTAAAATAAGGATTGTGACAAAACATATGCTGATACATACTCACCCGTGTCTGTAATTGCAGAAAACCATCTATTAAAATAAGGATTGTGACCGCCTTCACGATATTCAGTGCTGAGCGCTACTCCCGCATTGCAGAAAACCATCTATTAAAATAAGGATTGTGACTTCAACACATTCTGAGTTTGTGTCTACTCCCCATATATTGCAGAAAACCATCTATTAAAATAAGGATTGTGACCAGCATAAGGCATATAGTTTTGATTTGTGATGAATTATTGCAGAAAACCATCTATTAAAATAAGGATTGTGACCTTGCTTGTCTTCAACAAATTTGATATGTAACCAAATTGCAGAAAACCATCTATTAAAATAAGGATTGTGACTTAACTAAACCAGCACCAACAGACCTAATATCTGATATTGCAGAAAACCATCTATTAAAATAAGGATTGTGACTCATTTAAGCTACAATGTAGGTCTTTTAATGTAACATATTGCAGAAAACCATCTATTAAAATAAGGATTGTGACTTTCACAAAAGCTACTTCACCAAAAATTTTTTTATTGCAGAAAACCATCTATTAAAATAAGGATTGTGACTCTATGATGTCTACATTATATTTTTCTGCACAATTAATATTGCAGAAAACCATCTATTAAAATAAGGATTGTGACTTCTTCCTTATTCATTTTTATTGACCCTCCTGTTTAATTGCAGAAAACCATCTATTAAAATAAGGATTGTGACTCTTGACACGGTTATAATTTCTTTCTAATCGATATTATTGCAGAAAACCATCTATTAAAATAAGGATTGTGACGCGATATCATATTGAGTATCGATATCAATTTCATATTGCAGAAAACCATCTATTAAAATAAGGATTGTGACAGTAAATTCGCTATCTCTTAAAGCTTTATTAGTTCATTGCAGAAAACCATCTATTAAAATAAGGATTGTGACCCATTATCGGTACAACAAATAATAGCTATTTTTAAAATTGCAGAAAACCATCTATTAAAATAAGGATTGTGACGAATTCCACCATTTTTTTCTGCTCCTTTTATACTATATTGCAGAAAACCATCTATTAAAATAAGGATTGTGACTTTAACATTGATTTAATCAAATCAATATCTAAGCTGTATTGCAGAAAACCATCTATTAAAATAAGGATTGTGACGTAAAAAAGATTGAACAAGTGAAATTTAAAAACTTAATTGCAGAAAACCATCTATTAAAATAAGGATTGTGACCATATGCAAGTATTTGATACTAAATGTTCTGTCATGAATTGCAGAAAACCATCTATTAAAATAAGGATTGTGACTCCTCTGCAAGTTCATCTAACCTGTTGATGTAACCTATTGCAGAAAACCATCTATTAAAATAAGGATTGTGACTTCATTTCCGATTCATCATAATACACATCAACATCAATTGCAGAAAACCATCTATTAAAATAAGGATTGTGACTTTTGACAAAATATAAGTTATCTTTTTGTCTTTCTATATTGCAGAAAACCATCTATTAAAATAAGGATTGTGACATTATTATAGGAGTTAATATAATTTTTAACTCTTCAATTGCAGAAAACCATCTATTAAAATAAGGATTGTGACTCCATTTTAACCATTTTTTCACCTTAAAATTTTTTAGATTGCAGAAAACCATCTATTAAAATAAGGATTGTGACCTCCTTTTGATATCGTTGATATCAATTTTACCATATTGCAGAAAACCATCTATTAAAATAAGGATTGTGACCAGTGTAATGATTTTTTACACGATTATAATTATTATGATTGCAGAAAACCATCTATTAAAATAAGGATTGTGACTTTTTTGGTGTTATCAGTAGCTATTAACCTAATAGTATTGCAGAAAACCATCTATTAAAATAAGGATTGTGACTTAATTCCAATAAATCTAACTGTTTTGCTTCTTCATTGCAGAAAACCATCTATTAAAATAAGGATTGTGACATCCTTACTGGAGTGATTGGTATTGTACTGTCTTTTATTGCAGAAAACCATCTATTAAAATAAGGATTGTGACACTATTAAAGCAGTTATTAACCCTGGCACAGAATTCATTGCAGAAAACCATCTATTAAAATAAGGATTGTGACCAGTATCATATACTATTATAGCATCTGACTTACTTATTGCAGAAAACCATCTATTAAAATAAGGATTGTGACTCTTCTACTTGTCCTTTTAACCAAGCATCGTTTTTACATTGCAGAAAACCATCTATTAAAATAAGGATTGTGACTTATGTTTTGACAAATACTTGGTGAATTTTTCAATATTGCAGAAAACCATCTATTAAAATAAGGATTGTGACTTGTAATTTATCCTTTTAGTAAAAAATGTTTCTTGAATTGCAGAAAACCATCTATTAAAATAAGGATTGTGACTTTCTTTATCTTCTTTCATTGTTATAGACTGTCTATATATTGCAGAAAACCATCTATTAAAATAAGGATTGTGACAATCCATTGGAAGTATTTAACTTCGATTTCAGGTTCTATTGCAGAAAACCATCTATTAAAATAAGGATTGTGACTTTGTTTTAAGTAGCTCTTCATTTTATCACCTCAACTATTGCAGAAAACCATCTATTAAAATAAGGATTGTGACATCTCTCAATTCTATAGTATTGTTGTTGTCAAATTGCAGAAAACCATCTATTAAAATAAGGATTGTGACTTGATTCAACAAAATTTTAAATTTTTCCTTATTATATTGCAGAAAACCATCTATTAAAATAAGGATTATGACAGTAGAATTATAAATTGAAGTGAATTTTTAAAATTTATTTTAACCATAAGTTGTATATTTTATTATTAACAAATTAGTTTTGATGATTATAAATTTTAAAAAGTGATTTTATGGCAAGGAAAAAACGAGCATTATTCATGACTGTGGGGACTGGATTTAAAGATAATCAAAAGAGTTTGGCACATGGTTTGATGTGTTCTATTGTTTCAAAAGATCCGGATTTAATTTGTTTTTTCGGTTCAAGGAAATCAAAATCAACAATAGACACTCTTAAACAAATTTTTAACGAATCTAATGATGAGGATTTTGATGATTATTTTGAAACTAAATTTATAGAAAATGATAATATTGATGAGTTTAAAGATTATTTTTTTGAATTTAAATCTAAAATTCTTGAATTGGAAGATGATTATAAAATAATAATTGATTATACATCAGGTACCAAAACAATGACTATGTCTGCAGCTTTTGCTTCAATGATATTTGGAAAAGAATTATTTTTAGTTGCAGGTGATAGAAAAGATGGAGTTGTTGTTAAAGGAACTGAAAAATGCATTTCACAAAATCTTTATCCGATTTATGATGAATTAATAATGGATAAAATTAAAGATTTATTTAATAGTAATCGTTTTGAAGCTGGAAAGTTACTTATTGATGATATGATTAGTACAAATGAAAATAAAGTGATTTATTCTAAATTATTCAACACATATTATTATTTTGACAATGTAAATTACAAAAAAGCATTAGAAAATTTTGATTTGAAAATATTTAAAGAGACCTGGCCGGAGTTAGCTATTGATTTTCAAAAAAATATCATTGCTTTAAATATCTTAAATAAGCAGAATCAGGATTCAAATGATAAAACGAGATTTGTTGATCATAAACAAAAGAAATATTATATGCTGGCTTCAATAATTAATAATTCTAAACGTAGAGGAAAAGAAAATAAGTTTGATGATGCAGTAGCTAGATTATATCGTTCATTTGAGTTGATTGCCCAAATTAGACTTTTAGAAAAATATAATATTGATAGTTCTAATGTGGATATTGATATTTTAAAAGAATATGGGTTGGCTGACGATTATTTGGATGAATTAGAAAATTCAAGAGATAAAAAATATAATGATATTAAATTAGGTTTAATTAAGGATTATGTCCTGCTTGAACAGTTAAATGATGATTTAGGTAAATTTTATTTGGAAAATGAAAATAAAATTAGGAATATTATTAAATTTAGAAATAATTCTATTTTAGCTCATGGATTTGAATTCTGTTCCGAAGAGGATTTTGAAGAGTTTAAAGAAATTGTTTTAAAAGCGGCCGATTTATTAAATAAAAATATGGAAAGGTTTATTGAAGAAACTAAATTTCCAATGTTTTCTTAGTAAGTAATTAAATACTTACTAAGACTTTTTCATTGATTTTAATCTACTTTTAAAGTAATTTTGCAAATTATTATCAGCACAATAGATGTAGCAGCCTTTCATTCCGCGGGTCATCAGAGTTTTATATGTATTTTTAATAATTTCATCAGCTGTTTTTTGAGCCTTATCAGGATTTTCTTTATACATTTTCTTGATTCCTCTTAAAGACTGGTCTGTTGATGCTCTTTTGTTGAAATCAGTTATGATTTTACCGTTTTCAAAACGGATATCTTCTCCGATGATGACTCCGACATAATCAAATTCCAGACCCTGTGATGTGTGTATGCAGCCTATTTCATTTACGGAATCTTCATCAATAGCCCAGGTATCAGTATTTCCAAGATTCCAGCTCATGGACAATCCGTCAATTTCTATATCATGGATATCAGTATTTTCACGGCCTTCCTTTTCCCATTTCCAGCAGTATCCTGCAAGCAGTCGGGATTTGTTGTTGATTTTATTTTTTTCAAAAATCAAGTCTCTTAATTCATTTGGGCTGTCAATAACTTCAAAATCATAATCATAGTCAAATCCATCATAATTGGCAGTATCTTCAATTTCCAAAACATCATCAAGCCAGGACAGGTATCCGTCAGATCCGTTGCATCTGAATTGTGAATGCAGTCTGATTTTTCTGACTTCTGCATTTAACTCTTCTGCACACTTTTCAATTTCTTCAATGCTGCCGTAATCTTTTATATGGACTTTCTGATGAGGGTCTATGAAAAATATTGAGAATTTTCCTGCATTAATCAGTTCTTTTATCTGGTTTTCGCCCTGATTTCCATATAATCCTGATTTTTTATTTAATCTGTGAGCTTCATCCACAATTACAGCATCAATTTCATTGCTTTCGGCATTGATGAATGATCCTGAACTTTTAAAGAGGTTACTGATATATTTCTGAGTGTAACTGCCTTTCAGCTGCTTGAAGTAGACATTGCGGGGAGCACTGTTTTTAGTAACATACAGTGACACCAAATCATCAGCGGTTAGATTTACAAGCAGATTAATAGCTACAACTGATTTGCCGGTTCCAGGTCCTCCTTGAACAATCAGCACTCTTTTTTTATCATCAATATATGAATCTCTTGCCATCTGTTTTGCCAGTTCATAGGTTACTTTCTGTTCATCGACCATTATGAAATGTTCATTGTTTTTAAGCATTCCGTTTAAAACATCTTGAAGTCTTTTTGAAGGCCTTATTTTTCCATGCTCTATTTTGTATAGAATTCTCTTATTGTCACCTTTTTTAATGTATTTTTTAATGAAATTCCTAAGTTTAATAACATCTCCGTTTCCATATAATGGAGCTTTGTCAATATACTCTTTATAGAAATCATCGGATATAGGGTCATCTTCAGATATTTTATAGTTATGGAGATATGCACATGGATATAAGCTGATTTCATCTTCCTGAACAGATTCATTGAAGTCTTCAATCAGTGAAGCATAAGACCAGGCCTGATAGGAAGGATGAGCAACTTCCCTTTGTCTTTTTCCAACAAAAGTCTGGACAATACCATCCTTATCTACTTTTTTGGCACTTTCCCACTGTTTCAGTTCAATGATTATGACGCTGTCTGAATCTTTTTCATCAAAACCTGAAATTATAAAGTCAATTCTTTTTGAAGTGGTAGGAATGGTAAATTCAATAGCTACTCCTGCATTGTCCGGAATTTCAGAGTCATTTAAAACTTTATACATATATTCCATGGAATTGGTCCATGATCTGATTTGAGCTTTCGGTGATTTTCCAAGCTTTTTTTGATAAATTTGGTATATGTCATCTGTAATGCTGTCATTTGTAACGGAGTTCAGAAAACTTTCCTTGGTTGATTCATAAATAATCAAAGCCATAACCTCTATAATTTAGTGTATTTTGTTGAATTGTTTTTTGATTTGGATATAGGATATTTCAATTCATTTTTCCTGATCTTATTTAATGTTATTTCTTTAATATCCAGATTCAGACTGTCAGCCATTAAAATACAATAATTAAAAACATCCGAAAGTTCATCAGCCACTTCCTCTAACTCGTAGGTGTTGTCCCACTGGAAATGTTCCAGCAGTTCTCCTGCTTCAATGGAAATGGATTTGGCAAGATTTTCAGGTGTATGAAATTGTTTCCAGTTTCTGTCCTTTTGAAATTTAATTATTGTTTCTTTTAATTCGTCCATAAGTAATGTTGTGTTTATTGAATATTTATGTGTTTGTGGAAAATTGTTCTGGTTGTGAAAAAAATAGGAATTTATAAATATTATTACAAAATATAAACGATTATAACTGTTAAAATAATTGTAAGCATTTGGTAAAATTTAAAAGGAAAATTAAAATTTGAAAAATTTTCTGAAACGAATAAAAAAAGGAATAAAACTCAAAAATGTGGTGGATTTGGATTCAGATATTGCTCAGGGATGGTTTTTGAAAGGTCTTTATTATGGATTTATGGGAGATGTCGAAAAAGGAATTGACTGTTATGATGTTGGATTGCATATTGATTCCGGTGATGCTAATGGCTGGCTGTATAAAGGCGGATTTCTGAAAATTGCAAAAAAATATGATGAAGCAGTCAGATGTTTTGATGCAGTTTTAGCTATAAAACCAAATGATAAGGAAGCAATATATCTAAAAGCGGATGCATATCTGTATTTGGATGAATTGGATAAGTCAATTAAGTATTGTAATGAAGCATTAGGATTGGAGGGCGGTTCCGTAGAGCTGAATGTTAATTTGTATCTGTTAAAAGGCTGTTTGTTAATATTGTCTGAAAACTTTGATGAAGCAATTGTCAATATTGACAATGCCTTGAAGTTAAATCAAAAGGATTACAATGCTCTTCTTATGAAAGCCCAATGTCTGGCATACCGACAGGATTTTGAAGATTCTTTAGAACTTATTGATAATACTTTAAAGATATATCCTGATGCATGGGAGTTTCTGGAGCTGAAACAGGAGATTCTTTCATAGTTTTTAATAACATTATAACAACATTTATATGTCATCTCTGACATAAATATATTTAATTGTGAATATATTGATTTAAAAATATATTCAATCGGATGATAATCAATATTTTATTAGGAAATAAGGAGGTAATTTGATGGGAAAGCGAAGAAAAGCAGGCAATATTAATCCTAAAAAACGATTAAAAAAACAGGGAACTGCTTATTACAACAGAGAACAGGAAATCAATTATTTATTAAACAATTTTACAAGTGCTGTTTATAATCCCAACTTTAATTTGCAGAATATTAAGTCATACAAATAAATGAATGAAATTAGAATGAAATTAAAGAAATTATTTGATCAGCAGGGAGATATGGTCTGGAAAAAAAGTGCTAGGAGACGCAGAATATATGATGAGCAATTATCAAAATTTAAAGTTGTATATACCAGATGGAAAAGTGAAACTTATATTACTTATTTAAATGTTAATTTTGATGTTCCAGAGCATTTAAATCCTATTTTAAGTATGAAAAGGTCATAAAATGAACAGAGATCAGAGAGATAGAATAGAAGGTAACTGCTGCTGGGCATGCGGTGCATATTTAAATGACGGCAGAGACAGATACTGTCCTGTTTGCGGATGTCCCAATGACAATTATATGCCTCCGTTAAGAAATGTCAAACCTCCAAAATCCAAAGAACAGGAAGATAAGGAATGGAACAGATGCTGTATGCTGATGTTTGTTGTTTTTCTGATTTTATGTATTTTAGGTAAAGCTATGCAATAAGGAGTTTTTAAAATGAATTCAATTCAAAAAGCGTTTATGTCAAACTGTTGTGAAAGGTGTGGAAGAACTTTGGATTTCAGCAAGGATAAGTATTGTCCTTACTGCGGCCATCCCAATTTTAATTATCATCCTGCCACGGGGGTTTCACACAGCTCTTCTAAAACAACAAAACGCAAAAAACAGGATAATACTTCTACCTGCTGTATTCTGATTGCAGTTTTTTTCATAATTGCATATATCTACAGCTTTTTTGTTTCTGGTTAGGTGATACTATGAAAAGAGAAATTGATTTTGAAATACTTGCCGAAAAGATAAATGATTCAGACTTGTATGAATTTGTCGCATTCAGTAATGATATTCCCATCGAAGCAGTTAACAGGGATTTGGATTCCATTAAAGAGGCCCTAAACAGTCATGATAAAATATTTTTAGAAATCGGATTTTACGGATATGATGATGAGTATTGTGATGAACCTTATTTCATGTTTGATGCAAATGAATCCATAGATGATTTAAAAGATGATTACTATGACAAATATAAATTCATGGTTGGAGGATATGGAATTTATCTTGACAAGGATTTGAATGTGGAATACGGATATTATACAACAGAAGCTCCTGCATGCGGTCATGGTGCAGGCTATACTGAATTTTATGATTTTAAAGATGCCAGAGATGATGATATTATTAAAGAAAAAATATATTCCCTTTTGGACAGCAGCGGTATCTGGAAGTAATATTTTTAAGCTTTAGAGAATTTCCTAATTAACCGTCCCATTTTTTTAACTAACTTTTTGTATACATTATAGCAACATTTATATATCAACTCCAACAGAATAATATTTACTTGTGTTTATCTTGATTAAAAGATATACAAACTAGGTGAAAATTATGAAGAATTTTGAATTTTTAAAAGATTTTGACAGTGACATGTACACTCTTCTTAGTGAATTTGAAAGGGAAGCCGTAAAAAATCCAAAAATAACAGAATCATATGTTACTCCTTTTTTGGAAAAGGTGGTAAATGATATACTCCAAAGAAACAATAATGCAATTGATGATCCATATGTTGGATTTTCTAAAAGAGTCGATAAATTATATGAATTAAAAATTATTGACTATAAGTTTAAATGTATGTTACTTGAAGCATATCAGATGAGAAATGCAATCACCCACAAGTCAATTGAAGATTTTCTGAAATCCGACAATAAAATACCCTTCCAGCTCCACAGAAGCCTTTTTGACATTGCATGGAAATACTTCCAGCTGTGCAGTGAAAATTACTATTATCCCGGAAAACCTGAATACACACCGATTTACAATCTTAACTCAAAAACAATAAAACCCACACCAGAACCATCAGATAACAGAAATTTCAGCCGCTGCATAATATGCGGCAGAGCTAATGATTCCAAAAACTCCAATTTTTGCATAAGCTGCAATAATGAACTTGAATATCAAAATGAAATCATCAATCTGAAAAACAATTTAAACATCAGTCATTTTACTAAAGAAGAAGTTAACCAGATCCATTCCAGCATGTATACCAGTCAGCTGCTTATTGAACTTACAACCAAAAAGCTTCTTAAAAAAACAAACAGACACTACAGTCTAAATGAAGCAGAATATGAAAAGCTTATTGAATTTACATATGAGTGCTATGATATGGAAAAGACTTTAACTGAATTTCTAAATGGCAAATACACATCAAAACAGATTAAACAGTCAAAATATTATAAATGCGGTCAAAAAGGCATCCGCCCCTTTGTGGAGTTTTATAAAATTGTTGAAAATCAGATATTCGAGGATTTTCTAAACCAGATTGCAATGAAAATCCCTATTGATGAAATTCTTGAAAATACACAGATAAATAAATCCCAGATAAACGACTGGTATGACAAAAACAAAGACAGTTTTATAAAAGGAGAGCACAACTCAGAATTCATAACATATAATAAGCTTCTGATGGAGCAGTACTTAACCTTAAAAAGAAAACAGTACCTGAATGATGATATTAAAGCTGAACTGCAGATAAATGATGAAATTATCAGCTTCTGGACGGATTCATTTGATATGGAATCAGCACTCTTTAAAAATAGTCTTAATGAAATCAGAATGAACATCTTTTTAAACAACCTGAAGGAAGGCAAATCAAAAGAAGAAGCACTTGAAATAGCTGAAATCACCGATTTTGAAGAACTGCTTAAAGATAAGGATTTTGAAAATGAATATAAAAAGGAATACTATGAAAACCGTGTAGACAGGCTTATAAAATCTCTAAAAACAATGAGTTTTGATAAGGCTCTTAAAAGAGCAGGCATATCTGAAAACGACTATAACAGATGGTATGCCGCAGGCAAAAAGCAGTGTCTGCTTAAAAAGGATGAGGATGAATTCTGTCTGAACTTTTACATCAATGTAACCCGTGTACTGATGGACAGGTATCTGAAGCTGAGAAGTGAAGGCAAAACAAAAACTGAAGCCTGCAAAAAAATAAACACTGACTTAAATGAAGTTAAAAGATGGTGCAACTGGAATGAAAGCGGCTTATTTATAGATTTCAAAGAAAACAACAAGAAAATTACCGCTAAATTAATAATTGATGCAATTAAAGATGGAAAATCCAAAGACAAAATAGCTGAAAGCTCAGATATAACACTACATGAATTAAATAAAATCCTTGTTTTGGGGTCACAAAACGATAAGATTTACAGGGAGGTATATGAAGAATATGAATCAGTTTATCTTTCAAAACATCTGGAAGTCTTTTTAAAGGAAATTAAAAATAAAAACTTGAAAAAAGCACTTAAAACCTCAGGAATTGAAAAATCAGAACTGGACAGTGCATATAATTCAGGAAAAAACGGAGATGAACGCTTCACTAAATTTTACAATGACTACCTGAATTTTAAAATAAGCTGTTATATCACACAGATTATCAGGGGAAAAACTGTCAGTAAAGCTTTAAAAAATTCTAACTTAACAGATGAAGAACTTAAAGACAATTTAAAAGAAATTGAAAGCAGAATCCTTGATAAACAGATGAACAGTGTTATTGGTGAAATTGCAAAAAACAGAACTACAAGACAGGCAGCTAAAAAAGCCAGAATCAGAATTGATGAAATTTACAGATGGTATCTTGAAGGCAAAAAAGGCAATGAGAAATTTAAAGACTTTGCAGACATCTATCATGAACTTTATGTTGAAGTGGGATGTGAAATTTTCCAGAATTTCTTAAACAAAGGAAAAACCCCAAAACAGATTCTTAAAATCATGAATGAAGACATAACCAGAGAAGATTATGAGTTCTGGATTAAAAACAATCTGATAAGTGATAAAAATGTTGAAGCTAAACTCTACACAGAAGATGAAATTAAAGAAAAAATCGAAAATGAAGGATTCAGACAAAAAGAGGAGAAATCTCTTTCAGGTTTAAGTATAATAGGTTGTTAATTATGGTTATAAAAGAATTAAACAATGCAAAAAAAGCATATCAGAAAAAAGACTTTAAAGCAGCTGATGAAATTTACTCTAAAATCTATGATAATCATCAGAAAGATTTCAGCAGATGGGATAAAAAATTTTATGCATTAACATTATACAGATGTTATGTTCAAAATCCAGTTAATCAGAATAAACTTTTAGATGCAGGCAAACTGATTACCCAATTAGTTAAACAGTCAAATCACTCCAGAAAAGATGCAATGTGTCCGTATACATTAGCAGTGCTTAAAATAATGAAAACCCTTGAAGATCCTGAAGTTGTTTTGGAATGGTCATCTAAACTTAATCCTGAATTATTAAATGGAGATATTTCAGGAAATTATTCATCTAAAAAAGAAACATGGTATAAATTAACAACAAAAGCACTGCTGGATACCTGCCAGTATGATGAATGCATAAGCCTGTCAACTGAAGCACTGCTTAATTTAAGCGAATTTACACATGATAATGAGGTCTGGTTTAAATGGAGAATAGCTAAATCATTTAATCAGTTAGGTGAATATGACCAGTCTGTAGACTATCTGAATGACATTAAACAGTTTAAAAATGACTGGTTTATAGATAATCTGATGGCTGAAAATTATTTCTTTAAAAATGATTGGGACAATGCCTTAAAGTATGCTTCATCTGCAGCACTTGCCAAAGGCGACACTGATAAAAAAGTCAATTTATATTCACTGATTGAAGATATTTTAAATAAGAAAAATAAACAGAAGGAAGCAGATATTCATGCATACCTGGTTTATACAATCAGAAAGAGACATAACTGGAATATTGATGAAAATCTGGAATATAAAATTGAAAAGGCAGGTTTTGATTTGGACAATGAGGATTATTTTACTATTGAAAAGCATCTGCATCATCTGTGGGAAGAATATCTCTATAAAAATCAGGAATTAAAAAAAGGAGTTATTGTTTCAGTACTGCCCAATAAAAAAGCGGGCTTTATCAGATGCGATAAATATCCTGACAATCTGTATTTCAGCATGAATGAGTTTAAACATAACATCACATTAGCAAAAACAGGCCAGAATGTCACTTTTTATGAAGCTGACGGCTTTGATAAAAAGAAAAATAAGCAGGTTAAAAATGCTGTAAATATTTATCTGAATGGGGGCTGAATTATGGAATTTTGTCCGAAATGCGGTTCGGTGTTATTTCCAGACGAAAATAATGCATTAAACTGTTCCTGCGGTTATTTTACTTATTTGGATAATGACCGTGAATATAATATTAAAGAAAAAATATCTGAAAAGTCAGCCAATATATCAGTTGATGGAAATGAATATGAAAGTATTGATTTATTATATCCGAAAGATGTTCATTTAAAATCTTATGACTGGAGATGCGAAGACTGGGGTTAAAAAGGTTTGGTTTTATATTGTTATAAAATGGGTTTATTAAAATAGAGGTTTTGTTTTCCTCTATTTTAGTTTTTCTATTGTTTTGCAGTCTAGTTTTGTTATTTTGGCAATTTCTTTAACTGGATAGTTTTCTTTTTGCATGTTTTTTGCTATTTTTAGTTTTTCTTCTTCTTTTCCCTCTAGTTTCCCTTCTATTTTTCCTTGTTCTAACCATTCTTTTTCATGTGATGTTACATAGTCGTGAAGTATTGTTATTTCCATTTTTATCACATCTATTACTTTATTTTTCAAATCCTGATTTTCAATGAATTTATCTGCAAGTACTATCAGTATGCCAAGTACAGAATCTTTTAATTCATCATCAATATCAGTTATTTTTCTAGCAAGTTCCAGAGTTTTTACTACTTGCACTCCGGCTTCGTGTTTGGTTTTCATTAACGGCAATATCCCTAATGCAAGAAACTCATTGCAGGTTAGTTTTATGTTATTTTTAACTTTATAAGTTATATTACTTAATAATTTGTCTCCGTCATAGTCTTTAAATGATATTACTTCAGGTCTAAAAAACTGCCCAGGAGAGTATTCAAGAACTACCTGATTTTTATCGATTTCAGGAGTCACTACAAGATTTATTTTTACCTTTAACTGATAATCATATCCGATTCGGGCTACATATAGAAAGATTCTTCTTAAAATGTTTGCAATATTGGATTTAGTAGATAAAAATTCATAAAGAATTATTTTATCCTTTTTCTTTATGCCGTAATCTATTCTGAGAACTTTTGGTTTCAGGTTTATTAGCTCAACATTTATTTCATCACAAAACTCTGCACCTGTAATTTTTGCAATATACTTTGTGGTGTTTTCTTTTAGAAATTTCAGTGTTAAATCCTCATGATGGTATCCGCGATATATCTTATTTTTTTTCATACTAAACCATTAGTCTTTAATATTTATATAACCATCAGTTTTTTATTAAAACAATAATTAAAGCACAAATAAATAGTTTTAAATGAAATGAATACTTCATCATCATGAAAACTTTTTTATAAAAATGTATTAATTACTTTATTTAAATTATTAATCAGCTAAAATATGTGAAGTGTTTGGATTGGGCACTGAATATATTGAAAAAGGAATTTCATTTGTCAATCAGAAGGAATATGATAATGCACTTGAATGTTTTAATAAACATCTGGAAGCTGATTCAAAAAACAGTATTGTTTTAGGTCTTAAAGCACTGGCTTTAATGGATTTGAACAGGTTAGATGAAGCTTTGATATATATCTCCAAGTCATTGGACATTGATTCATCAAATTATGAATCCTGGGCAACTAAAGGGGAAATCTTTAGAAGGTTAAATAAAAATAGGGAAGCTCTGCACTGCTTTGATTTGTCTTTGCAGATTAATCCGAAACAGTCAAAAACATGGATAAAAAGAGGTTTTTTATTAATTAACAGATACGGTCAGTTTATAGAAGCAATTAACTCATTTGATAAAGGACTGGAATTAAATCCCAAAGATAAAAATGCAATATATTTTAAGGCAGAAGCTTATTTCGCACTTAAAAATTATAAAAAAGCTTTAAGAGCATGTGATGATTATCTGAAAATCACTTCAGCCAATGTTTTTGATTCAAACGTTTACTCACTTAAAACAAAGATTTTAATGATTTTAAACAACTTTGAAGAAGCATTGGCTGTTATTGATGAAGGTTTGAAAATCAGTCCCGATGATGATTCCATTTATGCAACAAAAGCTATGATTTTACTGAGGGCACATAAATATGACGAAGGCATAGAATGTGTCAATAAAGCTTTAAAGTTAAATCCGAGTAATGTCATTGCATTAAAATTGAGAAATAATATTTTAAAAGGTAATTTAAGATGAAATGTTAAAATAATCTGTAACTAACGAGAAAAATTCTTAATAGCTAAAAAAAACATATTTACTATTGCAGGTGTATTTAAATGTCTGAAGATCATGATGAAAAAAAGCACAAACACTGTCCTTTTTGCGGACACCATGTAGATGAAGATGATATGATTTGCCCTCACTGCGGATTATTCATCCCATAATTATTTTTTCTAAAATCAATTAAACAACTTTATTATTATCTTTATATAAATTAATCATTAATTAACAATATTTACCTGTTTTTGTAAAATTTAGGTGAGGTTAGCCAATGGTTCAATGTCGTGAATGTAATAGTGAAGTTTCAGATAAGGCAAAGTTCTGCCCCAAATGCAGAACTCCCTTAAAAAGTAATGAAGATGTTCCAAAAAGTCCTAAAATAGCCAGTGATAAGAAAGGTGGATTCAATCCTATTTTGATTATTGGTATAATAGCTATTGTAGCTATTGCTGCATTAGGTGCAGGTCTGCTTTTAGGTGGGGGAAGTGATGATTCACCTGCTGCTGTAAATAATACTGCTGAGAGTGATGATGTTGCTGAAGATGTAAATCCTGCTCCTGCAAGTGCCAATGTTACTTATGTCTGTTCTCAAAAGTCTGACAAGTTTCATTTGCCTGAGTGTGAATGGGCTCAAAAGATAAATCCTAAAAACAAGATTACTTATAATTCCAGAGATGCTGCTGTAGCAGATGGAAGGATTCCATGTCAGGTTTGTAATCCTTAAAGTTTATTACCTAAGATAAACATAATTTAAATACAATGAGGTTTTTAAAATGAATTGTCCTAACTGTGGAGCTGAAGTATTATCAGATAATGAAAAATTTTGCAGAAAATGCGGTTTTAAATTGGTTGATTCAGAAGTTAAAAAAGCTACTGTAATTTCAGAAGATATTCCAAAAACACGGTGCCGCAGCTGCAATAATATGATAGACAACAATTTAAGAATTTGTCCCTACTGCGGATCAAATCCAAATTCATCTTCAACATATGCATCATCAGCATCCAAAACAAACAGCAGCAGCTCAAGTGACAGTGACTGCTGGGGATGCTGTGGTTTAATTGTAGTTATTGTAATTATATTGTATATTATAGGATTGATATTTTGATTTATGACCACATAATGAATATCTGCAAATATTTATGCCATCAGAAACCTGAAAGGTCATTTTTCTACAAAGAAAAGCAGTTTCCAGTTTGCAGCAGATGTACAGGAATTGTTATAGGTGCGGCTGCAGGGTTTGTTTTAGCTAGTTTAACCCAACCTAATTTAATTTTTGTTTTAGGATTTATTCCATTAATTATTGACGGAACTACACAGTATTACGGTTTAAGAACAAGCAATAACACTTTAAGATTTGTTACAGGTTTGTTATGTGGCTTTTCAATACCTTTCGTTGTTTTTAAAACAGAATCAGTTATACTCAATTATTTCTAAATTTTCCAAGCTGTCATCTATCAGCTCTTCAATGAATTCTGAAGGGTTATTTTTATCACTTATTAAGTAAACATTATTTTTAGAGCGGGTTAAACCTACATAGAATAATCTGCGTTCTTCTGAATATTTGTAATCATAATTTTTGGTATTTACATAATTCAAAACACTGTGGGTTTTTAATTTTGATGGAAAACCTAAATAGTCATCAACCATATTGATTATAATCACATTATCTGCTTCCAGACCTTTAGATGAATGCAGGGTTCTGTAGTAAACATTATTCATTGATTTGTCTGTTTTGTCTAAAATTCGTAAGAATTTGTCTTTTTTCAGATTGCCTTTTTTAACCAGATTTCTGTGTTTTATAAACTGGTTGATGTTGTTGTTTGTTCTGCCTAAGATTAATACATCTTCGGATTTTTTAGAGAGATCTTTTATAAGATTATAAATCATTTCTCTTTTTTCTATAGGATTTTTTTGAGGATAGATTATTTTAACAGGTTTTTTCAGATTTTTAGGAGACTTAAGAGATTTCCTAATTTGTTTAGGGTTTTTCATAATGAAGCTACCTGCTATGTCAATCAGCTCCTGAGGGTTCCTGTATGTTTTTTCAATGAATATTCTTTGAGGATTTTCAAAATACTCTTCAAAATGTGAGAAAAATTCAATGTTTGTTCCTCTAAATCCGTATATTGACTGCCAGTCATCACCTACAACTGTCAGATGTGCATCTGTTTTATCCTGCAGGCTTTTAATCAGATTATAATTGGTATATGTGGTATCCTGATATTCATCAACCAGTATGTATCTGTAATGTTTTTTCAGCCCGTATTTTTTAATCAGCTTGCTTGATTCATTTATCATGTCATTAAAATCAATCTGCTGGTGCATATCCAAGTATTTCTGATAGTAACTGTAGAAATCTTCAGCGATTTTTAGGAAGATGTCATGGTCCTTGTCATCGTTACTGCTTCTGAAATAGCTGAAATAATCTTTTGTAAAATTGTTGCCCTTAAATAAATTTATAAAATCTGCAAGCAGGGGTTTAAATGCCACTTTTGTAAATGCTTCTTTCAATTCATTCAATAACTCTTTTCTGTCATTTCTTCTAATGATGTAGCTTTCAATGTTTAAAAAATATGAATCGCAAAATTCAAGAATATCTTTTAATGTATCAGTATTTGCATTGGCCAGATAATCATTTATTATAGCCAATATTTCATTGTTTTCAATAACTGACACTTTATGGTGCTGCTTAATGACTGATCTTCCCAGACTGTGAAATGTCCTTACCTCAACATTTTCCGGAAGCTTTCCTTTTAAATCCCTGACAGAAGTATTTGAAAATGACAGACACAAAATATCTTCAGGTCTGACATGCTTTTTAGCTATCAGATATTTTATTTTTGCAATTAAAGTAAATGTTTTTCCTGTTCCTGCTCCTGCAATGATTTGAACATTTTTGGAATCTAAAACACAGGCTATTTTTTGCTGTGTGTCTAAAGGTTTGCTGTTTACTGTTTTAAAAAACTTATCATTAGCCAGCAGCTCCTGTCTGGTTTTATCATCCAAATCATCAATACTTTTGTAGTCTTTTTTCAAGTACTTGCCGTTTTTGCTGGCTATTTTTTCAGGTTCTGTTTTAATATCTTTAGTGAATGTTTCAATAACTGGCTTTTTATTTGTTTTTTTCTTTTCTGGCCGTGGTGTTTTTTTAACTTCCTTAGTTTCAGCAGTTTTTATACAACCGCACATCGGGCATTTGCTGCCATTTAGTATCATTGATCCGCATTCACTACAAAAATCCATAATATATATTTTTTATTAACATTTAAAAATAGCTTTCCTAAGAGTGTCTGAAAAGTATTTCTGTTTTATACATATTTTAAATACTAGTTTAATTAAAAATTATAAATGAGGTGTTTTATTGAATCAAGATGAATATATAGGAAATATTGTTAAAAATGGAGTTATAGCATTAATTATAGGATTTATTATAACTGGCATTTTATATTCTGTAATGTATTCAATAAACGGAATTGAAATGTATGCCGGTTTTATAATTTTAGGAGCACTCTACGGGTTCCTGTTTATAAAATTAGACATTTTTAAAAATGAACTGGATTTAATCATAACAAATGCTGTTTTTGCATTCTTTGGTTCATATGTAAGCATACATTTAATATTTACAAGTGCATTGAAAATAGCTATGAATTCTTCACTGCTGACTTATCAGTTTATAGGAATCTGTATTATTGCAGCTGTTGTTGTTAACTACATCCGTGACACTTATCTGGAAATTAATCCTTTAGGGTCAATTAACCTGAATTTGGGAAAATTGCCTACAGTTATCTGTCCTGAATGCGGTGTTGAAGTCAATGCCGAAAATATATTCTGTTCTGAATGCGGCCATAAGTTCAGTTTTATACATTGTCCTGAATGCGGTGCAAAATTAGATGAGGAAGGTGCATTCTGTCAGGAATGCGGTTATAAATTAGAAGATGACTCTAAAAAAGAAGAAGTTAAAGAAGATAACTCTAAAAAAGACATTTCCCTAAAAAAAGAAGTTAAAGAAGATAACTCTAAAAAAGAAGATAACCTTAAAAGCTGTTCTAATTGCGGAACTAAAGTAAGCGAAGATTCCAAATTCTGTCCTGAATGCGGAAATAAAATCAGATGAATAAACTATGAAATATTGTCCAAAATGCGGCAGCGAAATAAAAAACAATATGAAGTTTTGCCAAAAGTGCGGAGCCAAACTTCCTGCTGACCACATAAATTTAAACAATGAATACTGCAAGCATTGCGGTTCAGCAATTCCCAAGGGAGCCACCAGATGCCCAAAATGCAGCAGATATTTAGATGAAGCTGCAAATGACAGCCATAGTGTTGCTACTGTAATAGGATATATCTTTTCTTTTTTAGTTCCTTTAGCAGCTGTTGTTGCAGGTATTTACTTATTAACTCAGAAAAATGAAAACGTCCATAAACACGGAGCATGCATTATCATCATAGCTGTTGGAGTCATGTGCATCACATATTTATACTATATTAAATTTTTATAAAATTATTACTATTTTTTAACTTTTTTTAAATCATTATATACACAAGTTTATATACTATATTTTATAAATTAATAATTATCAGGAAAAAAACTATTTTTAAATCAAAAGAAACATGAATTTTTTATAAATTTGTAAATAAAAACTTGATATTATAAAAGGAATGTTTAATAAAATGAAAAAATTCAATAATAAAAGCAGGTACTTTACTGATGAATTAAATAAACTTGGAGAATGGATGAAATGGTTTTTATTGATCGTTATAACTTTAATTATCATCTCTCAAGTTTCTCACATGTTTTTAACATATGGTGGATAAAATAATGTCTAAAAAAATAATTTATGATGAGTCTCTTGATTCTGAAATACAATTTAAGAAATTTGTAGCTACACAGGCACCTGAAAATCATGAAATATCTGATGAAGATGTGGAACAGATGGAAATGGCTAACCTTATTGATTTGGAAATACAAGATCATGAAAAATTTATGAATCAAGTGAGGGATAGCTATTGTGAATATGATTCCTATGATGATTATCTAATAGAAGAACAATATATGGATAAAATTGAAGAACTTTTGATTTAGAACAGGAATATGATAAATGGGATGATTATTCAGATTGTATTGATTCTGATTTAGAATATAAAGAGTATCAACAAGAACAGTTCAGAAAAGAAGACTCTATTGAAGGTCCTATGAGCTGTTTTGAACATGGCTATTATATGGATGAATCCAGCAATTCTGATTATGATGAACGTTCATTTATGGAAGAATATGACTTTGAAGATAATTTAACTTTTGAAATGGAATCAGAAATTTATGGATCAGATTTTAAATCAGAAATGGATGATTATGGGGAAGAAGAATATTATCAAAAGCAAATAGCTGAACATGAAAGACAAATCAAAGAAGACGAACTTAAGCAAATGGCCGAATATGAAAGACAAATCAAAGAAGACGAACTTAAGCAAATGGCCGAATATGAAAGACAAATCAAAGAAGACGAACTTAAGCAAATGGCCGAATATGAAAGACAAATCAAAGAAGACGAACTTAAGCAAATGGCCGAATATGAAAGACA
>OLSD01000407.1_pt1 | contig 44853 bp, 23 predicted proteins | sample 1672211 | NCBI WGS metagenome assembly OLSD01 (sample SAMEA3136659, study PRJEB25190) | human gut metagenome | reverse complement strand
CCGCCTTCTTGTTCAACTTCATGAAGCAGAAGGCCGTGAAGTTCTTCGTACTGGCCCTCTCCATAGCTGGTCTCGTCACCTATTGCTATATGGGCTACATGCGCCAGTCAGCAGAGTCTATCTTCGCCGTCTTCCCCTTGCTCGCCGTGGGTATCACGCCGGTGCTCGGCAACTATGTCGACCACAAGGGTAAGGCTGCTTCCATGCTCGTGCTGGGCTCTATCCTGCTCATCGCCTGCCACCTCACCTTCGCCTTCGTACTTCCTGAGTTCAAGGGCAACCAGGTGGGCGGTGTCATCGTGGCCTATCTCACCATCCTCGTCCTCGGTGCTTCCTTCTCGCTCGTACCGGCCTCTCTGTGGCCCAGCGTGCCGAAGCTCGTCGATGCCAAGGTGATTGGTTCTGCCTACGCGCTGATCTTCTGGATTCAGAATATCGGTCTGTGGCTCTTCCCGCTCCTCATCGGTAAGGTGCTCAACGCCACCAACGAGGGTGTGACCGACGCCACGCAGCTCAACTACACTGCCCCGCTCGTCATGCTGGCATGCCTCGGTGTGGCCGCACTCTTCATCGGCTTCGTCCTGAAGATTGTGGACAAGAAGAAGAACCTCGGCCTTGAGTTGCCCAACATTCAGGAATAACCTCTCCTGTACAACCCACTTATACGAAGGGATGGCTTTCACGGGCCATCCCTTTGTTTTTCTAAGGAAAAAACCGTATCTTTGTACACCGTAATCATATCAAGTAAACGACCAACATGGCAAAAGTAAGAATCAAGACTCCCGAGGGCGACATCCTTGTACGCCTCTATGACGACACGCCGCGCCACCGCGACAACTTCCTCAAACTGGCCCGTGAGGGCTACTACGACGGCACGCTCTTCCACCGTGTCATCAAGGACTTCATGATACAAGGCGGCGACCCAGACAGCCGTAACGCCCCAGCAGGGAAGATGCTCGGAACGGGCGGACCCGACTATACGCTCCCAGCAGAGATAGCCTATCCACAGCGCTACCACAAACGCGGAGCCCTTAGTGCGGCACGACTTGGCGACGAGATCAATCCTGAGCGCGAGAGTTCTGGCAGCCAGTTTTACATCGTCTGGGGCAAGACCTTCAAAAGCGCCGAACTGAAGCAGATGGAACGCCAAATGGCCATGCAGCAGGAACAAGAAGTATTCAATACCCTCGCCCGCGAGCACCACGACGAGATCATGACGCTCCGCCGCAGCCGTGACCGTGCGGGACTGCAAGCCCTGCAAGATAAACTGGTGGAGCTGACCAAGGAAAAATGCAAGGAGATGGGTAAACCCTCATTCACCGACGAGCAGATGGAGACCTATACCACCCTTGGCGGTACACCGTTCCTCGATGGTCAATATACGGTATTTGGCGAGGTGGAGGAAGGCCTTGATGTGGTAGAGAAGATTCAGAACTGCGAAACCATGCGTGGCGATAGACCTAAGGAGGATATCAGCATGCAGGTTTCTATTATAGAAGAATAAAAAGGCGATGACCGCTGACTGATAGCTGCTGAACGGGGATTGGAAATCCCCGGAACGGCGGCTAGACAGGAGACAGAAAGGGGGAAAGCTGGATACAGCTTTAAGTATCATCAACTATTCATTCGTATTTATATAAAAAAATAAAAAGAACAAATCAAAATGAAAAAGATTCATGGAAAAATGATGAAGGACATCACGGTAAGAAGCCTGATGATGCTCCTGGCTCTAGCAGGTTCTAACTACTGCCACGCCCTGCAAGCCACTCCTGCAAAGAACGCCGAAGAGGCTAAGGCACAAGAGGCTAAAGCACAAGCCACCATCGTGGTGAACAACCCTACTTCCAACCCCCGCACGGAGCTTATCTCTCTGAGCATGAACGAGGTGAAGGCAAAACTGGGCAATGCAGCCCCTAAAAAGGGCGAGGCCTACATCGTGAAGAATAAGCGCGGACAGCAGATCGGTTCGCAGATTACCCACGATGGCTATCTGCTCATCGATGCCAGCGTGCGCCCTCACGGTTCCGCCACCTACTACGTAACCATCGGCAAACCTTACCAGCAGAAGGTATGGGCAACCGGTGCTCTCTATAAGATAAGAAAGGATGATATCGCCTGGGAAAACGACAGATGTGCCTATCGTGTATATGGCCCTGCCCTGCAGCGCACCGGCGAACGCTCCTTCGGCACCGATGTATGGGTGAAGAATACCCCCGACACCGTGGTTTACGAGCGATACGTAAAGGATATGAACGGAAATATCAAGGGTGATAAGATTGATGCCAAGGTGAGAGCCTTGCAGAAGCAGGAGAAGGCTTTGGAAAGCCAAGCCAGGAATGAAAAGAACAAGGCAAAGGCTGCCAAACTCGAGAACCAGCTGAAGGCTTTGCAAGCTCAGCGCAAGTCCCTTCAGGCAGAATCAAACGAGGTGGATATCCTCACCTCCTTCCATCTTGACCATGGCAACGGCCTCGACCCTTATCGCGTGGGCGCTACCCTGGGCTTGGGTGCACCAAGCCTCATGGTTGGCAAGAACCAGGTGCTGCCTTACTGCTATAAGGATTACAAGATATTGGATAACGGTCCGCTCCGCTTCACCGTGGAATTGACTTACAATCCATCTACCGTGGGCGATATGAAGAACGTGGTGGAGCATCGCATCATCTCGCTCGACAAGGGCAGCAACTTCAACAAGATGACCGTTTGGTATGACGGCTTGACCCATGCCACCGATTTCGCCACCGGTTTCCCTATTCATGAGGAGGATACGGAATCGAAGACCTTTGCCAAGGATTACGTAAGCTATGCCGACCCTACCGATAACATCGAGGTGAACAACTCGCAGGTTTTCGTGGGTGTACTCTTCCCTGAGGGCATCGACAACACCTATTACCAGCTCTTCGACAAGAAGCACGATGGCGCCACCGGCCATGCCCTGGGCTTGAAGCGCGGCTTGAAGAATGGCGAAAGATACAGCTATTACTTCGGTGCAGCATGGAGCAAATATGATGTAAGGAGCTATGCCGAATGGCAGATTCGCATCAAGGAATACCTGGATGCCCTGAAAACTCCACTCGGGGTTGAAGTGAAATAATTTTATGATTAAAAAGTAAGAGGGTGAGTCATAAGTCCATGACACACCCTCTATTTACTTTTTACCTATTTACTTTCAAACTTACTATCACCTCTACTTATACCGAGCTTATCTGCTATAAGTTAACATGTCCGCCATCAGAACCTGAGCCGCCGCCCTCAGTGGTTCCACCGCCTTCGGTATTTCCGCCCTCGGTATTTCCGCCGCCAGTGCTTGAACCGCCACTAGGGTTTGAACCGCTGCCAGGGTTTCCGCCAGGCTTATTACCACCTGGGGCATTACCGCCGTTGTCGCCGTTGTCGCCGTTGTCAGCACCTTCCAGATCCACCTTGCTCTCGCCTGCTCTCAGTGCCTTGAGCACCTTTGCCTGTGCCGCACGGCTTGCCACGAGATTAAACTCAGCATCGGTGATGAGGTTCTTAAACTGCGCTCCCGGTTCCCAAAACACCTTCACGTCGGTGATGTTCTGCGCAGTGAAGGTAGAAGCATCGGCTGCACCCTTGCTGCTGAGGCTTACGGCGAAATCGCCCAAGTCGCCCAAGCGAATCTTCTTTCCCTCTAGCAGCTGCTCCCTCATGCAATCCACCGCCATGTAGAGGATGGCACTGATGTCGGCACGGCTATACACGCAACCATGGCTCGAAATATGCTTGGCAAATTTCTCGATGGTCATCACCTCGGAATACTGTGCCACGGCAAAGGTTTTCTGCACCTCGGTATTCACCAGTTCCACATCTGCCTGCTTAGGCGTCTCACCCTTGGCCTTAGCCTCCTTGATGCGTGCCTTAGCCTGATTGATTTCCAGAAGATTAGCGTTCACCGAACGCTTCACGTTAGAATAGTTAATCATAACGATTAAAAATGTTTATGAAAGACCCTAACCTAATTTAAAAATAGAATCTTCCCTTTGGTTCCCACCCCTCTACGCTGCCCTGCAACGAGATGTCCCGGAGTGCGAACCGAGTAAATTATTTTCCTGCAATCAGAATTACCCACCCTTGGCGATAGTTCCAATCTTATCTTATTTCTGACGATATCTTATCTTCAGCGCGTGTCAATATTTATCATCAAAATAATCATCTATTGCGCCTCGCGTGGGGCGTAAGCTATCAGCTTTCTGATTACGGTGCAAAGATACAACATTTTTCTTGATTATACAAATTTTTAATCAACTATTTTTATCCACTTAACACTATTTAAGCATCGTATTATCAAGCGTTTCAGTGTTTCAGCGTTTCAGTATATTTTCTCTCTTAAACATCAAAAAATATCTTTATATTTATATATAAATATAAAACTTTTTTCCTACTTTTTTCTCAGAAAGAGGAAGAAAGAAGAAAGAAGTGAAACGCTGAAACGCCGAAACGTCTCCCTTCTCCTCATGCGCACATCCCTTTAGCCATAAGCATCCTGTAAATTCATGGTCAACGTATAAATAATCTTAATTTCCATCCAAAAATTTTGCCATTAGAAGAAATCATATTACCTTTGTTAGCATTATAGAGAACAATACCTCTTAACCTTCAAATCAAGGCTGATGGGCATCTGCAATCTACAAAACAAGAGAATATTAACAATTAATAAATTCCTATAAACTAACATGTATGAACAGTTATATAGAAGAATATGTAATTAATCCCATCCAGTTCAAGCTCTCAGGAGTTTGCTGTGAGAAGGAATATCCCTGGCATGAGATATTTTCCGGTATCAGAAAAGCCCGTATTGAACGTGGACTTTCCTCTGAACTCCATCAGGCATTGGCTCCTTATTACAAGAAGCTACTGATGGCCGACCCCATGTTTTTCCAAGATAAGGAAATGAGTAGAAGGAACAGAGCAAACATCCTCGAAATCCTGCAAGAAGAAATCTCCAGCTCAGGATATACTGCACCGGAGCCGATAGACCTGGTAGTTTGTGCCAAAAATTGGTCAAAGAACGCTTCGGATGAAAAGCACCCTGAAAAAGAGTTTACACACATCATACATACTCTATTTTCAAGAGGATACTGCCCCAATTACGACAAAGTATATAAGGACTTGTGCAGCCATCTGACAAAGACACAAGAATTCGGGCATTACAAGGAACTGGAGATGTATTGCATCCTGCTGGCATATCTGCTTGTGCATCATCAGGATATTCCTGCAAAGAAGAAGAAAGAATATTACGAGCAGATAAGTAACAACTGGAGTTTTCTGAAATACATGTACACCATCATGCTCCACTACATGGTAGGATTGAGGTTTGAGAACTTCGCTGGGGTAGCGGCTTCGCTGGCCAACTGCAGGTCATATCATAGCCATATGCAATTGGCTTACAAGGCATTCAAGAAGAACTTCGAAATTCTCTGCCCCAACGACGGCAAAATCGACCCCCATACCCACAAAAACATCAGAGAGCAAGCCGAGCTGCATCTTAAGCATATGGAACAGGTGATAAAGACCACCCCCTACGATGATCAGCTGGAGCCTTTGTGCAAGATTCTCTTTCCTAAAAAGATAGAGGATGTGCTGGCACAATGCCGCCCAAAGACCTACGAGGAATTGGAGTTTGATATTGCATCGCTGAACATCAGCTATAACACCATGGTGAAACAACTGGCCGATTGCATAAACACATCACTATCCATCAACGAAATAGAGAAAGCCTTCGCCAAGTTTAATCCAGATTTGGCACTTTCGTTCTATTCCACCCTCAATAATCTGCTAGCGCAAAACGATACGTGGCGCAAATACTCGGCGCAAATACAGCAGCACATTCTTGAGCGACAGCAAACTGAGAAGGAAAATATCATGAATATGATGAAGAAGATTGCAGAAAAGCCTTCCACCATCAACAACACCTTCGAGAAGAACAGCTGCAATTTCAATGCCGGCAGTTCGATGAACGGCGATGTGAGAATGAATACCCAAAAATAACAGATATGAGCCAAATTACCAACAATTATGCCCCTGGAAGCTGCGTCTTCCAGGCAGGCAGCAGCCAAAATGGCGATGTACACATAGAAAATTGCACCATCTATCAGGGAAAGACCGAACAGAAGATGGAAGGCAAAAATCAGAAGCCTGGATGCAAGGAGGAAGATTCGGAAGAAGAGGAAGAAAATCCAGAGAACTTGCAGAATCAAGACACAAGGCAGGCATTCCTCTTTATCGAGGGCACACCTTCCTGGGAAAAGGAAGGTAGGATGCGCCGCGAATCGATAGAGAATGAGGCTGTGAGAAACCGCGAGAAAGCCCGTTTCCTGGAATATCTGAAACAACACAAGATGGGAAAGCGAAAGATATTCTGTAATCAGTCAGACCTGCTCAACCAGGTGACCGTGTGCTTTGTGATAAGATGGAAGGAGATGGGGTTAACCGCCCCCAACCCTTCTGGCCGTGCCGTGTTCCGTTTTCTCAGAGAAGAATGCGGCTTGCAGACAGAAGTAACCATCAAAGCATACGCCAACAAGATGAACATCTGGCTGAAGGAAGAACAATATGACCCCAAGACATGGCGCGAAGTAGGCATGGCATTCTCCCGCCGAACATGAAGCAAAACCACCAACAAATAATATCTTTTTGCAGAAAGCTTGCATATTTCAGATAAAATGAGTATTTTTGCAGAATAAAAGTGAAACAATATGGAACAACTTACGTTAGAAGCTCTCGCAACAAGTGCCCATGACTTTTGCATGCAAGAGAGCGGAAAATATAAAAGAGAATTATATGGGGTTACCGACGGGAAAGCCGTGGGTACATTTGTTGAGCATGAATTTCAGAAATTTCTAGCTACCCGATATGATATGGACTTGGGTAACAGTGCCAATGGGCTAGACTTACCCTCCATCAATACCGACATTAAGGTTACTTCTATCAAGCAACCTCAGTCGAGCTGCCCATTCAAAGACAGCAAGCAGAAAATCTTCGGATTAGGATACAATCTGATTATTTTCGTTTATGAAAAGCATGATAATACGAAGCGCAAAAAGGGAATGCTGAATTTCCTGTCATGCACATTGGTTGAAGCTGATAGAACAGCTGATTATCAAACAACAACGGGACTTCTGCAAATTATAGAGAACAACGGAAATGCAGATGACATATTTGCATTCCTCAGTGATCGCCACATCCCGGCAGATGATGTTACGCTGATGCAGCTAGCTGAAAAAATACTCATTAACCCTCCTAAAGTGGGATACATCACCATATCCAATGCCCTACAATGGAGACTCCAATACGGGAGAATCGTGAATTTGGAAGAAGATATAGAAGGAATAACAAAAATAATAAAATATGGCAAAATCTAACTCGGCTCTTTTAAGAGACGAATATGGCGACTGGCAAACCAATTATCCCCTGGCATTGTCTGTATGCCAGATGCTTAAGAACAAGGGTATTAATCCGCAAGTTATCATCGAACCAACTTGCGGCAAGGGAAACTTTATACTTGCGGCTTTGGAAACTTTCAATACCCTAGAGCACGTAATAGGAATAGAAATCAACGCCGAATACTTAAGTGAGCTAAAACAGAAACTCGATGGCAGAACCCCTTCCTCCATACAGCTGCATCTGATGAATAAAAATTTCTTTGATGTCAATTTCAAGGACATAAAAAGTTTGATAAAAGGTAAAAATATCCTAGTTCTCGGAAATCCTCCATGGGTTACCAACAGCAAGTTGGGGGAGTTAAACAGTGAGAATCTTCCAGCCAAATCAAATTTCAAGAACAACAAAGGTCTGGATGCAATAACAGGAAAGGGAAATTTTGATATCGCCGAATACATCACCTACAAAATGCAGGATGTAGTAAAAGACGAAAATGCCCATATAGCTCTGTTGTTAAAGTGTTCAGTAATCAAAAACATCATCTTCGAGCAGGGCAAGGCACGCACTCTAGCTCATTGCGAGCAGCACAACATTGACACCACCAGAGAATTTTCTGCAAGTGTTGCTTCGGCTCTGTTTACGGGGCAATTGGGCGAAGGAGAAGCTTGTTGCAATGTCTATGATTTCTATTCCGGAAAAAAAGAACGTACATTCGGGTGGGTTAACCAGAATTTCGTATCAAATTGCGAAGAATACAAAGGTGCAGATTTTGTTGACGGAAAATCAAACCTCACCTGGTGGTCAGGATTAAAACACGACTGTTCAAACGTGCTTGAACTGACTAAAACGGATGGTATCTACTACAACAAGATGCACGAAATCGTAGATATAGAGGAAGACATGATATATCCTTTTCTGAAAAGTTCAGATCTAAAGGGCGATAAAATTTCCCAGTGCAGAAAATATGTAATACTCACCCAGCATAGAACATCAGAAGACACCAGTAAGATAGAGGATACATACCCCAAGACTTATAAATATCTGAACGAGCACTCCTCATATTTCGATAACCGAAAAAGTTCCATCTATAAAAACCGACCCAAATTCTGCATCTTTGGGGTTGGCGATTACACATTTAAGAAATATAGAGTAGCTATATCAGGGCTTTATAAACAAACCAGGTTCTCTATGGTTTCTGAAATTGACGGAAAGCTGGCTTTGCTTGATGATACAACTTATCTGCTTGGATTCGACAAGAAAGAATACGCAGATTATACTCTGAAACTATTAAACAGCAGTGCTGTTCAGCATTTTTTAGAGTCGGTGTATTTTGAAGATGCCAAAAGACCTATCAATAAAGACCTGCTGATGAGAATAGATCTTGTTGCCGTATTAAACAAGTTAGGAGGCTCATTTCTCGGCATTGACGAAGAGACGTTAAGAGATTATAAGATGCATTTGCATCCCTACTCGCAAGGTTCGCTTTTTTAAACTCCAATCATCTATAAAACTCTCCAATTCTTTCCAATCTTTTAAACATTGGAAAGAATTGGAGAGTTTTTTTAAACCATCCTCACGATTTCCAGGTGCATCTCCAGGTGCATTTTTCTTCAAAATCATTCTTTTCCTTAACTTTTTCAATTCCATATCATACTCATCAACAAACATTTATCCATCAAATAGCTTTTTTCGCCAGGTGCATATTCCATAATTTTATCCATCCACCTCATGCACCCCCAAGCTTTTGGAGTACTTTTGCAGCGTGAATCATCAGAAATGGCGATTCATTAAAAGTAAGTGAAATAAATAGATTTACTCGCCCTATCATGGGCAAACATTAATAAAAATAAAGACGATATGGGATTTTACATCAGTTTCCGCATCTGGAAGGTGACATTCACTTTCAATGTAAGCATTTCGTTCTCACATCAGTTGGTATGAACCTGATTCTAGGGGAAAGTACCTGATGGTAGTATGAACGGAAAATTAAAGAAAAAAGTTATGAACAAGATTTTAAAACTGGTGAGCTTCATTCTGACGCTCGCCGACTTTGCAAAAGAATTAACAGAAAAAATTATGGCAACAAAGAAAACAATTCAAAGCGCTGCCGCCAATAACGGCAAGCAGATGGATAATGCCACTCGTGGCATCCGCAACAACAACCCGCTCAACATCCGCCACAGCAAGAACCAGTGGTTTGGAATGAAAGAGCTGCAAACCGACAAAACCTTCGTGCAGTTCGTGAGTCGCAAGTTTGGCTATCGTGCAGCCTTCGTGCTCATCCGCACCTACATGGTGAAACATCATGCCAACACCATCGGCAAGATCATCGCCCGATGGGCACCAAGTTCGGATGGCAACAATACCCAGGGCTACATCCGCTTCGTGAGTAAGACCACGGGCATCCCGGTAGATGAACCGCTCCGCTTCGATGACCAGAAGAAGATGGTGAGCATCGTGCGCAGTATGGCGCAGATGGAAAGCGGCATCATCGAGAACGAGGACATCCTGAACGAGGCCTATTGCATGGTGTAGATTTCAGGGAACAGTAATTATCTGAGTTGAAACAAGACGGAGGATTTTCCATGGTAAAGCTAGCAACATTCCGAAATGTTTCGTCTCCCAAATTTTCAATTCAGAAATATGAAAAAATATCAAAAGAAGAATGCTTCCGAGGAAAGCAAGAAGAAGAATACTTCCGAAGCAAACGGAAAGCAGCAGCAGAAGAAGAAGAAGAATGCTTCCGAAGCAAACGGAACTAGAGAGAACAACGTTTTTATTGAAACCATTAATATGGAAACACAAACCATTTTCCATAACAATGGAAGCGTCAACATCTATCCCTGCGATTTCGAACTGGGACAGCATATCATTGCCAACGGCAGAAACATCGCATCACAAAAAGGTCGCATGACCACTGATGATGACGGTCGTTCGCACTTCCGACCTTATGCCAAAGGCAGCGGTCACCGATACATGCGACTTTTCGATACACCACACGGCGAAATGAAAATGACGAAGGAAAATATCATCTTCACCCTCAAATTCCCGAAAAGATTCGGCAAGGCGCTCATCGAAAAACTGCTGGGCGAAGAGTCGGATATGATGAAGGCCTATGTGAAAAGTAGAAGAACGGAAACGCATTGGTAGTGATTAGTGATTATTTATTAGTGATTAGTGATTATTTATTAGTGATTATTTATTAGTGATTATTTATTAGTGATTAGCGATGATATAAAATCATGTCTTGTTATGTTATTTTTTATGAGAATGGGGCGAAAATGATGCGCCCCGTTCTCACGGCTGCGGAGTACCGAAATCTCCGCAACAGCAATTATCAGAAACGACTCGTGGCGGGCATCAGAAAGGGTGACGCCAAGCAGAAAATGAGATTGCTGCAAATGAATTACAGTTGCATGCCAGGCAATGCGGCGACTGGCAATGCGGCGACTGGCAATGCAGCGGCAGGCAATGCGGCAGCAGGCAATGCGGCAGCAGGCAATGCAGCGACTGGCAATGCTACAACCCCTTCCTTGCAGAAGGCACCGCTGAAGGGATGCAAATCGCCTTCTATGAGCGTGGGAATGGATGTGGATTTCGACCCATCGGCTCCTGATTACGAGGAAATGATGGAGAAGGCTCCCGAAATGGTGCTCAGCAAAAAGGATGAACTGGGATTGCTGATGCTCGAAAGATCGGCTAGAAAAGGATACCACCTCGTTTTCCGACGACACTTCATGGATGGACTTGCCGAGGGGAAAATTCTGGAGAACCAGGAAATAAACCTCAAATGGGCAAGCGAACTGCTGGGCGTGAAATTCGATGAGGCGGCAAAGGATATCACACGCGTCTTTTTCTCTACTACGGCTAGCGAAGAGGATCTGCTTTTCCTCGACGATGCACTCTTCGAACAAACAGCTCCTAATATTGAAAATTTAGCAGGTAGCGGAAGCTCAACAAGCGGAAGTTCAACAAATGGAAGCGCAGCAAGCGGAAGTTCAACAAATGGAAGCGCAGCAAGCGGAAGCGCAGCAAATGGAAGTTCTGCAAGCGGAAGTTCAACAAATGGAAGCGTAACAAATGGAAGCGCAGCGGGTAAAGAAAATCCTTCCAACTCGGCTGAAGCATCCCAAAAATCAGCCGATGCCCAGCAGGCTTCAACCCAGCAGGCTTCAAATGCTCAGAATCCAGCCGATATCCAGCAGGCTTCAAACACCCAGCAGGCTTCAAACACCCACCAGGCTTCAAACGCTCAGAATCCAGCCAATGCTTCCAACATTTCTCCCCTCTACAACGGCATTCCCTATAGCGAAATCATCTCAAAATATTGGGAACTCTACAACTTCGGGAAGCTGCCTACCATGGGCGACAGAAACGTGAAAACCTTCGAACTCGCCGTAACTCTGAGAGCCATCTGCAACTACTCGCTGCCGCAACTCGAAGCCGTTATCCCACGCTACGACAACTTCCCCGAACAGGAATGGAGAACCACTCTGGAAAGCGCTCTGAAGGAACCACGAAAAGGAATGCCCTACCGACTCCGACAGGTGCTGCTCGCCATACAAAGCGACTCGAAAATCGCTGCCACCGGAGGCTCCAGAGATGTGCCGCCTGCCATGCCGCAGAAACTGCCTAAGCTACTCAAACTCCTTTCCTCAAAGGTGCCGCAGATGTACAAGCCTGCCGTGTGCGAGGCCATCTTCCCCGCACTCGCCATCCACCTGCACGGAGTGAAATTCAGATATTGGGATAATGTTGACCACGAACCTACCTTCATGAACGTGCTCATCGCACCCATGAGCGTAGGTAAAGGCGCCATCAAGAAACCTATCGACTTTATCCTTGCCGACATCAAGGAAGCCGATAAACCCAACCGACTCAGGGAGGCGGAATGGAAACGGAAGAATCCCTCGGGGAAAACCAAGGCGAAAGACCCGCGACCCAACGATATCTGTATCCAGATTCTCATCGACAACCTCACCGATGCCGTGTTCAACCAGCGTGTAGTGGATGCCCACGAAAACGGTCAGCGATTCGTATATACCCGCGTGGATGAGGTGGAACAGCTCAAAAAGGTTACCTCGCGCGGCACCGTGGATGAGGTGAGCATCCTGATTCGAAAGGCGTTCGATAATGCCGAGCACGGACAGGAACGTGTGGGTGCTGATTCCATCACGGGCATCGCACCGCTCAGGTGGAACTTCAATGCCTCTACCACCATCCCAAACGCCCACCGCTTTTTTCTGAAATCAGTGAACGATGGTACACTCTCACGACTCAATCTGAGCACCATCATCAAGCCCAGATTAGAGGATGCACAAGAGAACAGTCAGGCAAGCAGCCAGCAAAGCCCCGACGATTCACTTCCCATCTTCGGCATCTACGACGATAAGTTTGCACAAGATCTCAAGCCCTATCTCGACCGTCTTTCCTCGGCAAGCGGACTCATCGAGTGCCCGCAGGCTTTGAAACTTGCCAAGGAACTGACCCGCGAGAACGATAAGCGTGCCTCTCTCTACGAGAGCGAAGCCTACCGCATCCTCTCCTATCGCGCCAACGTGATAGCTTATCTCAAGGCGATGGTGCTCTATGTGGCGCAAGGCTACCACTGGTCGGAGGATATTGCCGAGTATGTGAGATGGAGCGAGCAGATGGATCTGTGGTGCAAGATGAGATTCTTCGGCACCCAATTGGAGGAGGAAATACTGCAGGAAGTGAAGCAGATTAATGCCTCACCCCAGAATCTCCTTTCTACCCTCCCCGATGAGTTTACATACGAGCAATTCCTGCGCCATCGACAGCAGCAGGGGAAATGCGGAGACGGCAAGAATACCCTACGCACCTGGAAACATCGGGGGTACGTGGTGTATGATGAAATTACGAAAACATGGCATAAGAAATAAATATGCAAAGGAATAAAATGCATAAGAAATAAAAATTCCCCCATACGCTTTTTTGACGTATGGGGGATTTTTATTTTCCGAAACGTTTCAGCGTTTCAGCGTTTCACTAAAATTTATCTTCCAACAAATTCAAATTTATCTTCCAACAAATTCAAATTTATCTTCCAACAAATTCAAACTTATCTTCTAACCACAATCTTTGCAGCCTTGCCCGAATTGCCCTTCACAATCAGTACGCCGGCTGGCAACTGGCTGAGGTTGATTCTTGCCACGCCATCCACCATCTTGGCAGATGCTACGCTGGCACCGCTCACGGCATATACACTTACCGCAGAAGAAAGCATATCGCTAACCACAAGCTCGCCGGCTGCCACCTGTACATCCAGAGGCTGCTGACCCTGACTATATGCAGAATCCCAGATAGAACCTATGCCGGTAGATGTGCCGTCGTCGGTGCTGATGCTCATCCAGCCGATGTTTTCCGTAACAGGATTCTTGCTGCTCAATGTGCGGTCAGGATCTGATGTATCGGCTGCTACACGCAACTGGCAGTAAGCTGCAACAGGACCCTTAGGACCTGTTCGGAGCACTGAGAACAGCTTTCTGTTGAAAGTCTGATACTGGCAGAGGAAGATTGGGTCTTCCAGCTTTCTACCGAACTTCACATTGTTGGTGGTAGTGGCATACTTAAAGGTAAAGGTGGTATCCTTTACGGTAAGAATCTTGCCGCTGGCTGTGGTGGTACCCTTCTCGATAGCCACATAAGATACACGCTGACCTACGATAGAAGGATACTTCTCCTTCATGCCATACTGGCGGGTCATCACCACCTTGAAACCATCCTTGGTTACATCCCATACACGCGCCATCATCGGATAATTCTTGTAGGTAGAAACCGGAGTTACGAATACCACCGGTGCCTCGGCAAATGGCTCGTTGAACTTATATTCTATGGTGTCGCCACCCACACGCAGGGCGGTGCCCGCCTCGTTCTTCAGGAGTCCTGCCTCGAAACGCAGGTCGCCTATCATGCCGTTACCAGATTTTGCCACCAGGTAAGAACTCAGTTCGCTGCCCTTTGAGAAATCAGCTGCATCACCCTCGCAGTTCCATGGGAAGAACTTGGATGCAAAGTAATTCTGAGTCACCGATGATACGTTTTCCACAATGCGGGTAGAAGGATTCATATAAGATGCACTTCCGAATACCACGGCAGGAGCCTCGCTGAAGGTGCTCTTGTAGTAGCAGTAGTTATCGGCATCATTGTCGGAAACCATGGTTCCCCACTGCAGGGCTTCTTCGCCCTCGGTGCCGTTTACCACGTTGGTCACCTCGCTTGAGTACAAGTCTTTGTTTCTATAGTCAACCACATGCACGCGATAGTAGTAGTTGCCTGCTTCCTCTACGTTCACCTTGTAAGAGTAAGCCTTGTCGGCATTCTCATCCACATCCACGGTAGCCACACGCTTCCACTCGCCGCTGGCACCCTTCTTGCACTCCACAAACATAGAGTCGGCAAACTCGCCGCTAGGGTTCTTCCACGACAGTACACACACTGAAGAGCGAGGCACGAAGGTAGAGGTGAACTCCTTAGGAGCATAGGTAGGCGGATTGGTAGGCACATACTCATACTTCTCGTTATATGCCAGTTTCTCTGGCAGCGCTGCATAGTATTCGCCTATAGGGGTCAGCTTGTCGCCCGCAATGGCATAGCGGCAATCCTGCACATTATTATAATAGGCGTAGCGCTCGATGTATGGCGCATCGTTCAGATAATCCAGGATAGGAGCCATGTGCTGCATCTGGATGGCATAGTTGGCATCGGTTCCCTGGGTGTTGGAACCCGGCCATCCCGTCCAGTTGGCACCGTAGTTCATCTCGGTAATCCAGATAGGGCGACCGCCGCAGCGCTGGCTGATGCTCTTCAGCTGGCTCTCCCATCCCGGTTTGTCCTTGAACCAGTAGGCATGCACGGCGATGAAGTCGCAGCGCCATCCACGGGCATCGATGGAATCAATGAACTCATAGAGCCAGTTGTAGTCGCCTGCCACGGCTGGCGAACCCAGTCGGCGTCCGGTGGCCATCATCTGCGGCCAGTTGGCAAGCACGTTCTTTACATCCACATCCTGCTCCTTGTCGTCGGCCTTGTTTTCCGGCTCGTTGTTGCCCAGAATGTTGGCACTGCCTGTGTTGTTGCCCACATCGGCTATGCCTGGCCATCCCTCGTGGTGGTGCTGGGTTACGTATTCACGGTCTGTCCAGTCGTTGTGGTTGCTGGCATCCCAGTTGTAGCACCATGAGGTATTGAACTTCTCCTGCACACCGTCGTTCCAGTAGCCTGCCCATCCACGCTTGTGGGCATTATTCCACTTGCTGATGCGGATAAAGGAAATCCTGCCCTTCAGTACACCTGGGATATTGGCTATCTCCTTATCGGCCTGGTCGGCGATGAACACGCGGCTGTAACCCTGACCGTTGGCAGATGTGGCGAAGCAAACCATGTATCCACGCTTCAGCTTGAAACTGCGGATGTTGTTGTTGAACGCCTTGTTGCTCGACAGGTTGTAGATGCTGTTCACATTATAGCTGCTGTTGGATGAACCGCCATAGTTCTCCTCGGTGAACACGGTGAGCGGCTCCTTGTCGGCAAACGGCAAGAGGATGCTGCCGCCGTTGTAGATGCGCAACTGGCAGTTCTGTCCGTTCCTAGCCTTTTCGCCGTTGATGGTGATCTTACCCAGGAAGGCATCTGCCTTGCTTGGCACCAGCTTGTCGAAGATAACCACTGCACGCCCGGTGTTGGTAATGTTGATACTACCCGTTGTGGCAAAAGGGTTGGCAGATGAGATGTGATAATCCACATCCTCGCTCAGGGTAACCGGAGCTGTAACCTCAGCCACCGTCTGGGTGGTGTTGCCGGCAACCACCGAGAGTGATGTTGCCAGCAACGCTGAAACCATTATTTTTCTAATATTCATAAATATATGTTAAGTTGATAAAATAGTTACTACTTCACTACCACTTTCTTGCCATCTACTATGTAGATGCCCTGTGGCAATCCGCTCAGGTTCTTGCCGTTCTTCTTCACCAGCTGTCCGCCCAGGGTATAGATGCCCTGCTGGCCATGCGCCTTATCTACGGTTACTTCCTGGATGCCTGTAGATGGTTCCTCGGCTCCGTAATAGTAGAGGCGGAAGTTATCGCAGATGCTCCACCAGCTGGAAGTGGTGTTCTTTTCCGACTTCATGCCGATGGTCATGGTAGTACGATACTTGGTGGTAACCTTCACACTGTTCTCATAAATACCGGCTGCGAAATACTTGGCTGCCGATGCCATATCATTTGGCACATACTGGGTACCCACGCTGGCTTCCTTGCCCGACATCAGCTTCTTAGGCTGTGCACCATCCATGATGTGGCAGATGTTCTGCCTGTTGTTCACATTGCCCAGATAGATGAAGGCATCCACGTTGTTCTTGCCTGCCTGGTAATCCTGATAGGCAGCGGTGGTAGAGCCAGGGCGCTGGAATGCCTGAACCTTCAATTCATAGACACCCACTGGCATCTTGGTGAGCTTCTGGTTCATATCGTAGGCACGCTGGTAGAATTCGCCGCACGAATAGTTCAGGGTTGGCTCCATGCTCCATCCGTCGGCAGCATCCATGCCTGCATTCTGAAGCAGGAAGCTGATATCGAATGGTTCATCGGCTGATGCGGCTACCACATCGCCCAGGAAGTTGCGCAGGGCGGTGTTTGCCTCTTCTTCCAGTTCGTTCAGTCGGTCGGCAGATGCCGTTTCGGCTTCCGCCTTCATCTTTTCCAGTTCTGCCTTGAAGGTGGCATCCGTGCCCTCCTTCACCTCCTTGTGAGGCACATCGAGCAGCGCCTCCATCTTGTCGAGCAGGGCGGAAACCTTCTTGGCTATATCCACACGCAGGGCAGCGGTAAGTTCCTTGGCTTCATCGCCTGTAAGGATGAGCCATCGCTGGGCACCGCCAGCCGCCGAGAAGTTCAGGGCGTTCGCCTTGATTCGGGCGGTTTCCTGTGCCGTCAGGCAGTTCATTCTGTTGCTGGTTACATTGCCTATCCAGTAGCCATGCTTGGCTTCGCCGTTCAGGGTGGCTACCTCTACCGGTGATGGCAGCAGGTGGAACTGCTCTTTGGCACTGATGTTATCAGTTATCTTGGTCTTGATGCCGTTGTTGCCCGATGTGCCATAGGTCATGTATCTGCCTGTGGCCACATTCTTCAAGCTATAATAGCAGGTGGCAGGGTCGAAGGTTACGTTCCATGCGGCACTGTCGTTCTCGGTTGCCTCATCGGCACTCATGGCCACCCACTGCAGGTTGCCCGTCTTGTCGATGCGCAGGAACTTGGAAGAGATGCCCAGCTCCTCGTTCTTCAGATAATACTTGGTGTTGTCATCCTGCTCGAACACGTAGGCAGGGGTGGCAAACTGTCCGGAAGTAGGTGCCAATCCATCCTCGCCCAGGGCTTCTGCCAGCAGCGAGTTGGCGATATAGAGATTCTGGGTTCCGTTATCCTCGTGCGCACCGTTTACGCCGTATGGCCACATGTGGGTGCCGTCGCCGTTGAGCTGACTGGTAGGGTTGTTATCCCAGAAGCGCAGGGCACGCGTTGCTCTGCTTCCCAGCCAATAGCCGTGGGTGGTGTTGGCACGCAGGAAGGCATTGTTCTGCCAGGTGCCGATGGTTCCCACGCCTATGGCATGGAGCATTTCGTGGAGCAGGGTTCCCGTGCGCTGGTAAGAGGCGTTAGGTCCTACCCGCATCCATCCGCCATAGCTGCAGTCGGCAGTAGGTGTGCCGGCACCATAGTGGATGGAGAGATGAAGTCCGTGGATGCCGGTGTATTCATTCCAGAGGTTGACGGCTTCCTTGACCGCACTCTGAATACGGGTATCGGCATCGCCCGAGAAGCCTTCAATGCTATAGGTGATGCCTCCGCCCGGACGGGTTATCGCCTTCACCGGGTCGCCATATACCACGGTGCCATCCTTCTTCATTACGTAGGCACGGATATAATATACGGTGGCTGGCTGCAAGCCCGACATATTATAGATGTTACCATTGTTGCTCAGATAGACCTTGGTAGTAGCATCCTCTACGGTTGGGTTGGTATGGGTAGAAGAGTAGCAGAATCCCTGCTCCTTGATGGTGCTGGTGGCGATGCCGCTCACGTTCATTCTACCATAGATGTGTGTGGCGCCGCTCAGCCAAACCTTGTTGGTTTGCACCACGTCGGCAGCAAAGGCTGGGGTTACGGTTGCCACCGAAGCCAGCGCCAGCGCCAACATTACTTTTGAGTACATTTTTTTCATTTCTTTCAGTTTTGAATAGTTGTTGCTTTGATAGTTTGTTCCTGCATGCATCTTTCAGCATGCAGGAACTTTTTATTTTCTTACGGCGGATTGCAAATCCGCCGGAACGCCTAGCGGAGCTTCTTTCCGCCCTGGATATAAATCCCCTGGGCAGGCTTGGCATTCAGCTTCATGCCATCCAGGCGATAGATGCCCTGCTTGCCCTTTTGGGAATCTGCAGATGAAGATGCATCCGCCTCCACACCCTTGATACCAGATGTGGTGGCATCCAGATAGGTGAGCTTGAAGTTGTCGAAGCAGCACCAGTCGGCATTGATTCGCTGCCGGCTCCTGATGCCCAGGCGCAGCACACCATCCGTTACCACACAGTTAATAACATTGTGATAGAGGCCGTTCTGGTTGAACGCCTCGTTTGCCTGAGTCACATTATCCGGATAGCTATAAGGCGAAACGCTGTAGGCATCCGTATCATAGAGTGAGCAAACCGGCTTCTCCTCGCCGTTGGCATAGAAGATGGCATTGATCTGTTCCGTACCGTTGTCATGCGATGTCACTGCCTGCGAGATGCCTCCCGCACGGTAGAAACTCTGCACCTCTACCCGATAGTGACCGTTTGGCAAGCCCGTCAACTCCTGATAGAAATCAAAAGTCTTGTTATAGTGCTCAGCCACACCTGCCGATGCCGCAGTAAACGAGGTTCCGCTCCATCCCGTGGCACCCTCAGAGAAATCAGGGTTCTGCAACAGGAAGGTGAGATCTGCTACCCTGCCCGCTGCTGCCTCCTGCTTCAGATACTCATCATATCCATCCAGGGCATCCTTCAGGGCAGCGTATGCCTTCTGCATGCTTTCACACTCCTCATCGAAACTGCCCGATGTGGCAAGTGCCTGGTCGCCAAGTTCAATGGCATCATTCAATGCCTGCAATGGCTGAACCGCCTGCAGCTTCCTGGCTTGCTTCAGCAGGTTTACCACCTGCTCCCAGGTTTCCAGATGCTGGTACTCCTTCTGCGTGAGCTTCACGAACGAACCGTGCTGCGGCTGCACATTGCCCTGGATATTGGTCATGCCCTGAGGGTTCATGCAGTGCTCATCCAAATCTACCAGGCGATAGCCGCCGCCACTGTAGTTCTGGTAAGCGAGCTTCCAGGTTCTGCTTCCGATAGGACGGAAGAGACTTGGTGCCTCTATCGACTTGCCCTTCTCATACACATCGAAGTCATCCACCAGGTTCCACTGGCAGGTGCCCGTGGTCTTATCGCCTGGCACCAGCTGCTTGGCTCTCGCCTGCTTCAGGTGGTGCTCGCCGCTCTCGGTCTTATAAATCATCACGTATTCCCCATCCACCTTATTATATACGATGTCGGCATCGATGATGTCGTAACCCGGGTCGAAATAGAGTTTCGGCAGAGATACCTCGGTAAGGTCCTCGTTTACCAGCGAATAGTAGATGCGATGGCGATCAGGGAATCCCACGGAGTAATATACCACATACTTCCGGGTTTGCGGGTCGTAGATAACCTGCGGTGCCCAGGCAGCCGTCATATCCTTCACGTCGGTAAGTCCCAATGCCTTCATGTTTTCCGGACTTTCCAGGTCGATGCTGATGCTCTTGTCCCAGTGTACCAGGTCGTTGCTCAGCATCAGCACCATGATGTGGTTGCTGTTCCATCCCAAGCGCGAGGTCATGTCGGTGCCTGCCAGCATGAATTTGCCGCTCTGAGTGCGGGTAACGTAGGCATCGCGCATGCCGCCCGTTTGTGTAAACTTCTTGGTATCAAACACTTCACCGCTATTAAAGAGGTCGTTGTAGCTATTGCCGTAACGGCTCAGGGCAAAGCAGGTGATTTCCTGCGAAGCATGCATGTGGGCATAGAGATAGCCGTATTTATCGGCATCCTCGGCAAGCACATCGTCCTTCACCTCGTCAGCCACATCGCTCACCTTCAACTTGAACACATTGAGCGAGTAAGCCGGAATCTCCAGCTGGTTCACATCGCTGAGCGTCTGCTCGCTGGTAGGAACCACCTTCAGCGGTTCATCCATCGTATTCTCGTCGGTTCCGTTCTCCGAAGTCAGTCGAACCACGGAGCCCTGCTCCGCCTTCATGTTCTTGAGGTTCAAATCCAGGGTAGCCGCCTTGGCATTCGGATTCACCACCTTGAGATAGAGCATGCCCTGCTCTTCATCTATCTGAGCCGACTGGTAGATGAGCTGGTCGGCAGGAAGCGAGAACTGGTGGATGGTGTTGCCATCCAGTTTGCAGGTCACCTGGTTGCCATCCACATCAATCTCAATATCATACCATCGGTTGGTTTCTATTCTTCCCGAAGCCGTGGCAATGGTGTTTTTGCTTCCGTTTATACATTGCTCCACGCCGTGGCTGATGTTGTTCCATCCACCCAGGTTCCACCAGCAGTAGTTGTCGGCATCCTGGTAGTTGAAGATGATGAGGAAGCCTTCTCCTCCACCCGTCTTTCTGGCTCTGAGCTTATAGATATAGTGAGAATCAGAGATAACCTTGGCATTCACGTTGGTGCAGTTGGTGCCGCTACCGTTCTGAGAAAGCCTGCCATCGCCGATGCTCCAGCTGCCTTCCCCGGCATTCCAGCCAGCAGAAGATGAACCCGAAGAAGATGCGCCCGAAGATGCAAAATCATCCTTCAGCAGGGAGTTTCCGTTTCCATCCTTCACTTCTACATCGTCGTAATCCACCTGGGTTGCCCATGAACCCACACCCACCTTACAATCGGCATTAGCGGTAACATTGCCTGTTTCCGTCCATTTCAGGTTCTGCTTGCCCAGATGGTTGCCCAGCAGTTTCTGCACGTAGTAAGAAGGGGTACAGAAGTTCTTGCCAGCATTGAAGTGAATCATATCGTATGCCCACAGAGGGTCCTTTTCGTGGGTGAAGATAGGTGCAAAGCTTGCCAGCTTGCATACATCCGAATTCTTCTCCATGCCCAGCATGTAGATGGCTTCAGATTGCCATACTTGCCATAGGAACCCTGGTTGGCAGCATACTCACCGTTATAAACGCCGATGGAGCGGTTGTAGCGGTCGTACTTGTTATAGTTGTTTCTCATCCATTGATAAGAACGGTAGTAATGCTCATCTACCAGATCTACTGGCGAATCAAGCACCCATGCGGGGTTGTCGGTGCCCCATGCCTCCACGTTGCCGATAATCACGATATCAGGATATTTGGCATGGATGGCATCATAGAACCTGGCATAGCGGCGACTGTACTCGAAGCGTGCCTCCGGTTGACCATTCTCATTGCCTATCTCGATGAATTTAAGTCCGTATGGTTCCTTGTGGCCGTTGGCGATGCGGCGTCTTCCCCACTCTGTGGTTTCATCGCCGTTGGCATACTCAATGGCATCCAGGGTATTCTGCACCAGGGTATCCACCTGCTCGAAAGGCACGGTGAAGCCATGCCCCAAGCCTACGTTCACCACAAACATCGGTGCGGCATTCAGGTCTTCGCACAGCTGCAGATACTCATCATATCCCAATCCGTCGGAAGAGCGGTAGTGCCAGTTGTTGTTCCAATGACCAGGGCGTTCTTCGATAGGACCCAATGTAGATTTCCATCTGAAGGCATTCTCATAACTGTCCTGTCCTTCCACATAGCATCCGCCAGGGAAACGGAGGAAACTTGGTTTGGTATCAAAGAGGAGTTGTGCCAGGTCGGGGCGCAATCCGTTGGTGCGTCCTTTCCAGGTGGCAGGCATCAGCGACACCACATCCAGGTAGAGGGTGCCATTGGTAGAAGAAAGAAGGGCAAAGCGTCCGTCGCTGCAATCGGCTGTTGCCTTGATGGTTGCCGAGAGCTTTACCCATTTGTTGGTTTCCAGCTTACCCTGCAGTTTCACCTCTTCAGAGGCAGCCGAGCCATCCGCCTTCTGCAACTGGCCATAGAGCTTGCCGTTGAAGCTGGTAGATGCCTTGACCCATAAGGTGAGGGTGTAGGTGGAATCGCAGACGAAGTTCATTCCCCAGAAGCCGCTGTTGCTGATACCCGCCTTTCGGGCATCGCTGGCTCCTGAGATGGAGACACGGAGATTGGTTTGCTGGGCACTGTTGAGCTGCTGGGTGGCATTGAGTGAGAGATTCACCGCCTGTCCACTCTGCCTGATGGCCGACCAATATTCGGGTGTAGAAGCGTTATCCTCGAAAGAACGGTTTCTGATGAGTTCGGCATAGAGACCTCCATCTCCGGCATGGTTGATTTCCTCGAAGAAGAGGCCATACTGGTAGTCGCTGATCATGGCAGATCGCTGGGTGGCATCGATGTTCATCTTCACCTGTGCCTGTGCCGTGGCTGAAAGCGAGAGACAGAGAAGGGTGCTGAAGAGAACGGGTTTATGGTTGAATATGTTCATAATGCTGTGATGATAATACAACAAAAAAGGCAGACAGAAACAGAAGGTTTTTCACTCTCTGTATTCCGTCTGCCCTAAAATTATCTAGTTACTAAAACAAGCTAGTTTTCAGATTACTTCATGATAATCTTGCTAACCTTCTTAGAACCATCGCTCAATGTTGTTACCACAACGTTGATACCTCTCTGGAGCTTACCGATGAGCATACCGGCAGCGTTGTAGATCTTGGTACCCATTGTAGTGTTGCCAGCAGCGTTCTCAATATCCTTGATAGCTGTTACAGGCTCGTTAGGATCGTAACCAGCGTACTCCAAGGTGAAGTTCTTGATGATTGTCCAGTCATTGGTTACCTTCACATCCTTGTAAGCACCGATATAGAACTCACTCTTACCATCGTAAACAATCTTCAAAGGCTCTGTCTCATACTTAGAACCTACCTGCTCTGACTTGAAGAATGCCTGAGCAGTAATCATATTGTTAGGAATCCAGAGATTCTCATCAGAAGTTGCACCCTCAACATACTTGGTCAAGCCATCTGTGCTACCAAGATGCGCATACTCATTCAAGTTACCCTCAGCAATCTGGCAAGCTGCGATAGGCTTCAAAGCCTCTGTTGCCTCGAATGTAGAATCGCTTGTTGCGAAGTAGAGGAATGCATTCTCGTTAACCTCATACTTCTTCACTGTCTCATCCTCATCAGCGAAAGCAGAAGCGTTGTTACCGTCGCGATAGTATGCCTTGCTCTTCAAGTAGTAAGTACCTGCAGGGAGACCTACAATCTTCTGCTTCAAATCGAAGTCGCAGTTAAAGAACTCAGCAGCCTCAACATTATTACCTGCCTGGAAGCCGATATTACCCTTCTTCACGGTCCAACCAGTTTGATCCATGGTTGCGAAGTCGTTGTTAACGAGTACGTTAGAGATATCAACATGATTATCCTTAGAAGCCAACTTAGCATTGTCGTAGATAACATACTTCGTAACAGCCTCGTTCAAAGCCTGGATAGCAGCAGGAACATCAGCATCAGCTACAGTACCATTGTTGTAAGCAGCATCAGCAGAAGCCTTGGCAGCAGAGAATACAGCCTTAGCCTCATCAGAGGTCTTATAAACAGCCTCATTGTTATCGTAACGTGTCTGAGCGCTCTCTACAGCTGTGCCCAATGTCTGGTAAGCCTGAATAGAAGTATTTGCTGCAGCAATTGCATCAGCAGCAGCGTTGATAGTCTTGATAGAACCATTTTCCTTGAGATCAGAAATAGCTGCATCCAAGGTAGCATGTACCTCAGCATTCATCTTAGAACCGAGGAGTGCAGTACCCTGCTCAATAACAGGACCAGAAACCTGATCGATGGCAGCCTGATCACCGCCGAGGAACTTCATAGAGAAGTTATCCCAGATTGCCCAGTCGCCTGCATTTGCGCTAGGACGCTTGGTTTCACGAACACCCATGCGAACAGTCTCACCTGCCTTCAAGAGAATTGTTACAGTGGTCTTGTAAGCCTCAGGGTTCTTCTCGCATGCATTCGCAAAGCCCTTCATTGAGTTAGGGATATATACCTCTTCACCATCAGGTGTGGTATATTTATATTCATTATCAGCCTTCTCTGATTCTGTAACTCCGTATGTGAAAGGAGAAGCGAACTTGCTTTCCATGTTGTTAGCATAGAGAACGGCTGTGATATCCTCAGAACCATTTTCGTGAGCAGTTGCAGTACCCTCATTCCAAGTTACACGCTGCATTGCCTGTGCAGAAATCTCGTAAACACCATCCTGAGGAGCTACAAACTCCTGATACATATCGAATGTGCCCTGGTAAGACTCGCAGTTCTTCCAATTTCCATCTACAACGGTAGCACCTGTCCAACCGTCCTTACCACTATCGAATGTAGGGTTCTGGAGCATGTAGGTCAAATCTGTACCTGCAACAATGCTCTGCTTGCGAGACAAATCAAGCTCTGTCTTCAGCTTACCCATATACTCATCAATCTGGGCGTTATCAAGAGAGAGACTAGTGCCAATCAGATCCTCGAGCGTAGTACCATCGCCGCAATCATCCAACAATGCCTGCAAAGCATCAGTAGCATTGCCGCCCTCGGCCAGGAAGTTCTGGATTTCATCATTCAAAGTCTGCAACTCAGCATACTTGGCTGCACTAGCGTTCATAACAGCTACTGCCTCCTGAATCTTAGCCTTCAATGCCAAGATTTCTTCCTTAGAAGCATCTGTTGTCATGTTCATACCTTCCTCTGCAAGCTCGTTCACGGTATCTATATATCCCTGATAAGCTTGAGCTGTTTCAGCAGTACCCTGTGCATCAGAAGCTACATTCTGCATATCGAGAAGATACATCATCTGTGCATCAGCACCATAATAATCTACCTGGAACTCATCAACGAACAACCAGTTGGCTGTAGTATTCTCAAGCTTGAGACCGAAGTTTACGTTCTCGCCTTCCTTCACCTCGAACATGAATTCAAACTTCTGAGGTGCACCTGGATCTGTAGCAACAACCTTAGAATTTTCCTTAGAGTTGGTGTTAGCGAAGAGAGATACACCCTCTACCTTATAACCCGCGCCCTTATCCTGCTGGCAAGCCATGGCATAGCAAGAAATCTTGTAAGCACCTGCAGGCAAGTTGGTTAATGTCTGTGAAAGATAACCATCGCTCAAATGACCTGTACCTGCTTTATCGCCTGCCTCTGGGTTAGAAGATGCATGAATCCAACGCTCGATGAATGTGCTTGTCTCGAAGCCATCAGGAGCGGTATATTTAGATGAATGAGCCTGCCAGTTGGTACCATGACCACCTGAACCTACGTTACCATTTGCATCGTAAACGCAATCGTGATCCCAGCCGCTCACTGCATCGCAGTTGGCATTAGAAATGAACTCATTGAGACTTACAGGATTTTCTGCAGTAGCGTTACCCAAAGTCACATTACGGCGAACATCGCTGATATAACGCATAGCGTTTCGCAAATCTGCATAAGAAGCATTAGGGTTGTTATAAGCCTCGATAGCCTTAGGGATAACCAAGCCCTCGTCGATGGCATCGTTGATAGCAGGCATCAGCTTATCCAAACGATAGAAATAAGTAACAGGATAAGCCTCCCACTCTACACCATACTCAGATGCGCCCTCTGCATGCATGTTCAAGGCAGGACGGAACAACTGGTCAACAGCATCTTCGCCCTTGCCATCCTTACCTGTATCATTAGGATTCCAGCCAGCACGGGTGTTGCTTGTATTCTTCAAGTTTGCGATGGTATCTGCCTGAATCTCAAAGCGCTTGCTGCCATCCTTTGTCCAAATCTCCCAATTGCATTTTTCAATGCCCTGGTTGTTATAATCTACATAAGAATTACCGCCGTTCTCATCAAAACTGTTGGTAAAAATCTTTCTACCGTAAGTATCATCAGCAGAATTGTTGAACAAGGTAAAAGTACCATTAGGAACATCCTTTGTCTTGTTAGGAACGATGGCAATAGCCATACCCTTGTCACCCAAACTTGTCTGAGTGCCATAAGCATTGCTGTTAACAAGCCATTTCTGTGCCTTTACATTGTAAACATACACTGTGTCAGTACCATCCAACTTCAACTGAACTGGGTCAGGGAATGCTGGTGCTTCAACTTTCTGTGCCTGTGCCTCTGTAGCACCGATGCCGGCTGCTAAGATGGCTGAGAAAAGTAAACGTTTGTCCATTGCTATTTGGTTTAAATTTTGGTTTGAGAAGTAGTTAGCTTCTTAACTCTATTGAATAATTGATTTGCTTGCAAAATTAGCAATAAAATGAATACATGCAACTTTTTCGGGTGGAAATCTACACTAAATTTAGATTATTTAACTAAAACCAAACCATTTCTGAACTAAGAAAAGAGTGTTACCTTATTTTATAAGTGTCGTTTTACGACAAATGTGCTTTTTAAGTTAGCACAAAAAAGCAGACAACAAGCAACCCTTTGTGTTAAACATAGTTAAGGAAACAGGATTTCTTGATTAAAATCAACTAAGTTTCTTAAAAACTTGTTATCTTTGCACCTGATAAACTAACAGGCATCAACTATAAATAAAAATAAATCAATATGCAGAGCATTTATGATCAAATCTCAATAGGTAGAATGCTATTTTCTACGCTGTTTTCAGGAAGTATCTTTCACGTCAGTTCTCCCCAAAAAGGTGGAGCTTACGTAATCATACCCAGTGTTACTAGCAATAAACCAAACATCAAATAAATAAAACATGAGCAACCGTTTAATTAAAGATTCGCATTTCGCGATCATCGGTATGTGCGCAGCATTGGCCCTAGGTGGCTTCAATGCCTGCACCGACTCTTACGACCTTGACGAACAGGGAAACAATCCTGAATGGTTGGGCAAGAGTATCTACGAAGAGCTGCAAAACCCTAGCGGTACCAGCCTTCAGGGTACTTTCAACACCTACCTCAAGCTGATTGACGACCTGGGTTACAAGGAAGTGATGTCGAAGACGGGTTCCAAGACTGTGTTCGTTGCCAACGACTCAGCTTTCAACAAGTTCTTCGAAAGTAATTCATGGGGCGTACGTTCGTACGAAGAGCTGACTACCCCTATGAAGAAACAACTCTTCTATGCTTCCGTGCTGGATAACGCTATCCAGACAGAGATGCTTTCTAACGTGGAAAGCAACGGAGGCGTCCTCTCTAGAGGTATTGCACTGAAGCACCAGACTTCTGCCAATGCCATTGATACGGTATATCATTTCTACAACCGCGGCGTGATGCCACAGAACAACTCCTACTGGGATAAGTATATCGACGGCATCGATGTGGTGATGGACAACACCCGTCCGATGATGGTACACTTCACCCAGGAGCAGATGCTGAACAACGGTATCACCGACAACGACTTCTCCGTAATCACCGGTCGTCCTTACGATGGCAGTACCTACATCTTCAAGAACAAGGTCATCGCCAGCGACATCACCTGTCTGAACGGTTACCTGAACCAGACAGACGGCGTTATCGTGCCTCCAGGCAACCTGGCACAGATGCTTCGCGAAAGTTCGGATACAAAATGGTTCAGCCGTATGCTCGACCGTTTCTGTGCACCTTACTACGATGCACAAACCACCCTTAACTACAACGACAATGCCAAGCTCAACAACACCCACCAGATTGACTCCATCTATCAGTGGCGTTACTTCAGCGAGCGTTCGCAGGGAGCACAGGCATTGGAGCGTGACCCACAGGGCGTGAAGCTTCCTACAGACAAGCTCTTAAGATTCGACCCGGGATGGAACCAGTATTACAGTTCATACGGCACCATGCTCGCCGATATGGGTACCATGTTTGTTCCTACCGACAAATCCATAAAAGACTATTTCACCAATCCGTCTAACGGTGGTTACAACATCATGAAGCTCTACGCCAAGAAGCCAATCGATGACAACGACGATCACTTCGCAGAGAACCTGGATAGCATTCCTAGCAATATCATCCGTTCGTTCGTGAACAACCTGATGAATGCATCCTTCGTACAGTCAGTGCCAAGCAAGTTTGGTACCATCATGGACGAGGCGAGTGACCCTATCGGCATCACAACAGGTGACATCAGCAAGACCACCAACGGCGCATACGACGTGAGAATCGCCAACAACGGTGCCATCTACATGCTCGACCGCGTGGTTCCACCTATTTCATATAATATCGTATCAACCCCAGCCTTGCTGCGTAAGGCACGCGACCTGGGTGTGATCAACTGGGCCATCCAGGACAAGAGCAACCTGAAGGTGAACTTCTATGCCTACCTGCGTGCCAGCACAGCCAACTATGCGCTGTTCCTGCCAGACAACCACGCTTTCTGCGGCAGAGGTGATTTCTACTATGTAGATCCAGTTTCCCTGGGCAAGAACTACAAGGAAGGTCCTCGAGTGCTCCACTTCTATTATAAAGATGTGAACAAGGACAACATCATCTCGGCATCCGCCTTCAAGTACAACCCTACCAATGGTTCCATCAGCGAAGATTCAACCATCGTAACAGTGGGTGAGGTGACCGACCGACTGATTGATATTCTGAACTATCACACCGTATCTCTTGCACAGGGCGAGAAGTTCGGCACCAACAGATTCTACAAGACCAAGCATGGCGGTGAGATTAAAATCAGCGGCACAGGCGTTGGCGCTACCGTGATGAGTGGTGGCCAGATCGATGGCATGGCAGGCATGAACTTCGCATTGCATGCTTCAGAAATCAAGGAAGCCACTACCGACTACAGCAATGGTAGCACCTTCGTGATCAACCACGTGATTCAGGCTCCACAAACCAGCGTATTCGGCTGCTTGAGCAATCACAGCCAGTTCAGCAAGTTCATGGATTTGTGTATGCCAGCCGACTTGAGCTCTATCCTTACCAGCATCGGTATCTCTACCAACGAGCAGAAGCAGTTTACCGTGTTCACCAACCAGTTTGATGCAAACATCAACACGAACAAGCAGTACGACTGCCTCGATTACAACGTAGCGTTCTTCAACACATACAACTACACGCTGTATGCACCAAACAACGAAGCTATGGACGAAGCCTTCAAGCGCGGTCTTCCTACCTGGGAGCAGGTGCAGCAGGTACTCGCCGAAGCAGAGCATGCTTCAAGCAACGAGCAGTTGGCAGCCAAGGCAAAGGCAAAGGATATGGTGGAGGCCATCAGAAACTTCATCCGCTACCACTTCCAGGACTTCGCGCTCTATGCCGACAACACTGTGGATTTCGGAGATGCTCCTGAAACCGGCGGCAAGTACCGCTTCCAAACATCCTGCGTAGATGGTACCATATATAAGCGCCTGAACGTGAGCGGCGGAAGCGACAAGCTCCATGTAACCGACATCGCCGGCAACACCATTACCATCAATGGCAACGACAGCAAGAAGCTCGTGAACTACATGACTCGTGACTACACCTTCTACAAGTCGATGATCAACACCTCATCGTTCACAGCCATCCATGAGATTTCCGAGCCACTCTGCATCAACAAAAGCAAGCGCTACGACGACCGCTTTGCCAGCAACACCGAAGCTGCCAAGCAATCACGAATCAAGCGCCTCAACGCTTTGTACTATGCCCAGAAGCACGGACAGAAGTACTACAAATAAATTCACAATCAAGCATGTAATATAATGAACAATATAAGAACATATCTTACAGCAGCCGCCCTGTGCAGCACCATGACCATCGCCGCCCAAGGGCAGCGTGTATCAGGTACTGTATCCGACGAGTTTGGTCCTGTGATTGGCTGTAACGTCATCGAGAAGGATGCCAACAACCGTAACGTCAACGCTACTGTTACCGACGTGAACGGTAACTTCCAGCTGACAGTGAAAAATCCAAAGCACAAACTCGTTGTCACCTTCGTGGGTTACAAGCCATACTCTAAGGTGATCGGCTCACAAACCAACTTCGAAATCCAGCTGAAGGATGAGAACCAGATTGAAGCAGTTACCGTGGTTGCCAAGCAGCGCTTCCGTGGCGATGGTTTGAGCATTCCTAAGAACGAGCTTTCTGTGGCTACACAGACCTTGAACATGAACAAGGTGGATGGTCTTGCTTTTACCAGTGCCGATGAGGCGCTGCAGGGTCAGATTGCAGGTCTCGATATCGTGGCCAACTCTGGTAACCTGGGTGCCGGTACTACCATGCGTATGCGTGGTGTAACCACCATCAACGGTTCTTCTGAGCCTCTGATCGTAGTTAACGGCAACATCATGGATGTGCCGGGTGCCGAGAACACCGACTGGTCAACCGCTACGGAGGAGACCTACAGCTCTCTGCTTTCCATCAACGTGAACGATATCGAGAGCATCGACATCCTGAAGGATGCTGCCGCTACCGCCATCTGGGGTGCACGTGGTGCCAACGGTGTCATCAGTATCAAGACCAAGCGCGGTAAGCGCGGAAAGATCCGCATCAACTATAACTTCATGCTCCAGGGCACCTGGCAGCCAAATGGTTACAATCTGCTTACCGGTGATGAATACACCATGCTGATGAAGGAGGAGTTGTATAACCCTACACAGAATCCTTCGGCTACCACCAACATCAACGAGTTGAACTACAACAAGAGCTGGGCAGAATACAACAACTGGAATGACAATACCGACTGGGTAGATGCAGTGCGCAAGATGGGTTGGAACCAGACACATGGTATCACCATCTCGGGTGGTGGCGAAAAGGCAACCTTCCGTATCTCTGCCAACTACGACCACCAGTTGGGTACCATCATCAAGCAGCAGCTCGACCGATTCTCAACCCGCTTGAGTTTGGATTACTACGTGAGCGACCGCATCAAGTTCTCTACCGAGTTCCCTCTTACTTATACCAAGAACCAGAAGAACTACGGTAACAACATCCTGGGCAAGGCTTTGCAGATGGCACCTAACATGAGTATCTACCGTGAGGATGCCAACGGCTTCGATACCAACGAATACTACATCATGCTGCCGGAAGGCAAGGAGGGTGCAGGTTCTACCGTGAGCGGTACTTCTTCAGAGCAGTTGAAGTCAGTGCGCGGCATCGGTAACCCTGTTGCCATCGCCAACCTGGCTTACGACAACGAGACCACCTATCGTATCAACCCTGAGTTCAAGCTCAACTACTATCTGATGGGTACAGAGGAGCGCAAGACACGCCTCGACTACGAGGGAAGCGTTTATCTCGACGTCTATTCAAAGAGCAACCCTACCTGGTATCCAGGTTCCCTTTCTACTGCAGGATGGGAGGATTCCGGCTACAACCGCTATGCGATGGACGACTACAACTCGCTGGCATTCACCACACGCCACCAGCTCATCTTCACCCCTTGGTTGGGTAACGACCTGGCTTGGACGATGCTGGGACGCTGGGAGATGACCAAGGGTAACGGCTACGGCCAGAACGTAACCGAGAACCAGTTGCCAGACGGCGTAAGCTCACCTACGGTGCCAGCTTACCTCCGCAACATGTCAACCAGCAACGGCGAGTGGCGCGGTATGAGTGGTGTGTTCTCTACCCACGTTTCTTATAAGACCCGTTACAACGCCGACTTCACCGTGCGTGCCGATGGTACCACCAAGTTCGGCAAGAACAACAAGTGGGGTTACTTCCCTGGTGTATCCGTGCGTTGGAACATCAGCGATGAGCCTTGGATGCGCTGGTCACGCAATGTGCTCTCCATGCTCGCCGTACGCCCATCATGGGGTGTAAACGGTAAGGCTCCTAGCAGCGAGTACCTGCAGTATGCCAAGTACGTAGCCGGCAGCATCTATGGTAACGGTACTACTACACAGACAGCTACCAAGGTAGATGGCTTGCAGCTGGTAGATTTGAAATGGGAGAAGACCACTTCTTGGAACCTCGGTGCCAACCTGGGTCTCTTCGACGATAAGCTGGAGGCTGACTTCAACTACTACTACAAGAAGACCAACGACCTGCTGAACTCCGGTGTGAGCATCGCCTCACAGACAGGTTTTGCCAACCTGGCATGGAAGAACATCGGTTCGATGGAAAACAAGGGTTGGGAGTTGAACATCCAGGGCAACCGATTCATCAAGGCAGGCAAGTTCTCGATGAGCGCCAGCTTCAACGTGGCTCAGAACTTCAACAAGATTACCGAGATGGATCCTACCGTGCTCGACGGTATCAATGAAGACTGGACAGCCGACAGCCGCGGTAGGTACTTCAAGCGTATCCAGGTGGGTAACGCACTGGGTTCAATCTTCGGATTGCGCGCTCACGGAGTATATCAATATACCTACGACTACCTGACCAACCTCCGCCGCCAGAACAACTGGAGCAACAGCCAGCTGGTTGACTACATCAACAACGAGTTCCTGCCATCGGGCAAGACAGCTCCTGTGGCACTGAACAAGGAAGGCAAGGTAATCACCGGTTCCGACGGTTCACCACTGCGCATGACCTACAACTCAAGCAACGGTAGTGAGACCTACAAGTTCGACGGTGGTGACGTGATTTACGAGGATGTGAACAAGGATGGTACCATCAACTCTCTGGATATGGTATATCTGGGCAACTCAAACCCTAAGTTCTCGGGAGGTTTCGGATTCACCTTCAACTACGGCGACTGGTCATTGCGTACCAACTTCGTATTCCGTACCGGTTTCAAGGTAGTGAACTTCGCTCGCATGGGCCTGGAGAAGATGTATGATACCACCAACCAGAGTTCTGCCGTGAACTGGCGCTGGCGCAAGAACGGTGACCAGACAGAGATACCACGCGCACTCTATAACTATGGTTACAACTGGCTCGGTAGCGACCGCTACGTGGAGGATGCTTCCTTCCTGCGCTTCAGCTACGTAAGTTTGAGCTACAATGTGCCTAAGGAATTCCTGAAGCAGTTTGGTCTTAACCAGATGCGCTTCGACCTGAGCGGCCAGAACATCTTCGTATGGAGCAAGTATAGCGGAACTGACCCTGAGCATGCCAACAGCGGCTGGAACTTCGCTTCCGACAACTCGCAAACACCACGAAGCAAGTCATTCACACTCCGTATGACGCTCGGTATTTAACCCATCTTTAAATAAAGATAAAAATGAAGAAAAAAACAAACCATATCATCAAGAGCCTGGCGGTAGCCTTCCTCGGAGGCTTATCACTCTGCTCATGCACCGACTTCCTGACGATCTACCCTACAGATAAGACCGTGGGTGAGAACTTCTGGAAAAACAAAGACCAGGTTGACCAAATGGTCACAGGTGCCTATACTGGAATGATTTCTGGTTCCAACATCGAAAGATTCATCATGTGGGGTGACTATCGCTCTGACGTGATGAGAAAAACCAGCGCATTGGATAATACCACACTGGATAACATCACCAACGTGGATCTCTATCCTAGCAGCGGCTATAACTCATGGTCATCTTTCTATTATGTCATCAACACCTGCAACCTGGTGATGCACCACGCACAGGATGTACTGGCTGTGGATCCTGACTATACAGAAGGTGACTACCAAACCACCCGTGCGCAGATGCTCGGTCTTCGCGCACTCTGCCACTTCTACCTGGTTCGCACCTTCCGCGACGTGCCTTACGTAACCAAGGCGTATGAAAAGTCAGACGACCTGACACTCGACGGCCAGCTGGCACCTGATTCTACCCTGCAGCTCTGCATCAACGACCTGGTAGAGGCAGAAAGAGGTTGCTACAAGTACGGCACCTTCGCCGCCGACGACTGGCGCAGCGTAGGCTTGCTGAGTAAGGATGCCATCAATGCCATCCTCGCCGATGTATATCTGTGGCGTGCTTCGCTCTGGAGCAAAACCGACAAGGAGAAGGCAAAGACCTACTATCAGGCTTGCATCGACTATGCCGACAAGGTAATCGACTCTCACAAGAGATTCTACGAGAACAATTACAAGGGTTCTGCATCCAGCGATAACGCTACAGCTCCTTACTATCTGTTGAGCGGTAACCAGGCATTCTACCAGAACTTCGTGGAAGGCAATTCACGCGAAAGCATCTTCGAACTCCAGTTTGATGGAACCAGCAACGTGAACAACCTCGTTCGCCAGTACTTCTACAAGCATAAGGACGCAACATCAACCTACGGTATGCTTGCAGGAACCATTGCAGTGGGTAACTCTGTAGGCGACAGCCCTACACCAGACAAGTCGAGTGCTTCTACCTCTGCCTTGTACCAGTCGGCGAACGACTATCGCTTCTACGACAACAGCTATGAAGTGAACGATGCCAACACCTCATCCTTCCCAATCAGAAAGATGGTGTATAACATGTCAGCCTATTCTGTGATTCCAACCAACAAGCAGGGTTATACCTACTTTCAGACACGCGGTTTCGACAACTACAAGCAGAACTGGATTGTATATCGTATCACCGACGTGATGCTGATGAAGGCAGAAGCCGAGACACAGCTGGCAGGAACCGATGCCAACAAGCTGAAGCATGCCTTCCTGATTGTCAATGCCGTGAACAAGCGTTCGCTCGATCCATTGGCAGTAAACAAGGATTCATTGGTTTATAAGGATAACTACGACAAGCAAGCCAAGCTGGAACTGCTCTGCCTCCAGGAAAGAGGCCGTGAGCTTCTCTACGAAGGCAAGCGCTGGTACGACCTGGTTCGCTACAGCTACCGCCACATGACGGGTGTAGATCCAACCAAGACCCTCTACGAGATTGACCCTAAGGGTAGCCTCTATCCTACTTTGGACGATGCCGACAACGAACTCAAGAACATTCTGAATGCCAAATACGGTACAGGTGTCATTAAGTTCAAGAACGAGGCATTCCTCTACTGGCCAATCCTGCAGCAGGAAACCAAGAACAACAAGTTGATCCATCAGAACCCGGTTTATGTGGAGACACAGACTTCCGAGCGACAGGATTAACAGCATCATTACACATTATTATATATATACATTAATAAATAGTATAGCAATATGACTAAGTTCATTCATAAGATAGGAGGCATGATGGCACTCGCAGCACTGGGTGTTGCGTCATTCACATCTTGCTCTGAAGAGATTGATGACAGTAACCTCTATACTTTCACCGGTCAAACCGTCATCGACTATCTGCGCAGCGACTCAACCTTGAGCGACATCGCCAAGATTTCCGACCGCGCAGGCATGTCTGACCGCTTGTCTGCCTACGGAACTTACACCTGCTTCGCCCCAACCAACGAGGCACTCAAGGTTTATATCGACTCACTCTACAACGATAAGAAGAGCGATAACCACAATGGTCTTTATGCAGGTGAGGTACCAGCCGACAGCGTCATGAACCGCCTCTGGAAATCAGAAAAGTGTGATTCCCTCTGCAAGGACATCATCGAATCACACGTAACAGGTCAGAAAAAGACCACCAACGACTTCCTCACAGGTGCCGACATCACCATGATGCTGGGTAACACCCATACACCAAAGCGTGTAAATGGCGAAATAACCATGGATGGTACCACCCATTTCATCAAGACCGACCAGGAAGTGGAAAATGGTATCGTGCAGGTAATCGACCGCCTCTTCTACCGCTCAACCAACTACATCATCGACGAGATGGATGCAATGGGATGCTACGGGCTCTGGGTAGAAGCCTTGAGAAAGACAGGTATCGACAAGATCTTGCAGGAAAACATCCGCACCAAGGGCATCAGCTGGTTCAACATCGAACCAGAAACCAAGTATCCATACGCTGATTATCCAACCAAGTGTAAGGTAGGATTCACCATCTTTGCAGAGCCAGACGAAGTACTCAAGAAGGAAGGCATCAACACCTTTGCTGATTTGGTAGCAAGAGCCAACCAGGAATATGCAAATTGCAAGAACTGGTATAGCTATGTGGAGGATAAAGGCATCAACGTAAGCACCGGCAACGACTACACTAACCAGTGGAACGCCCTCAACATGTTTATCCGCTACCACATCCTGCACTATGCACTCTCTACCGACAAGCTCGTTTATTCATACAACGAGTTGAAGGATATGGATGTATATGAGTATGTTCGCACCCTGTTGCCAGGAACCATGTTCAAGCTTACAGGTATCAAGGATCCAGGTGGTAACGTAGGTGAAATCCGCATCAACCGCCAGCTGAACACTCCTACCCTGACCAGCGACCCAGGTAACACCAACCGCAATGGTACAGCTTACCTGGAGGCAAACCAGGTAATCGACGAAGGTATCCTGGTAGGTAACACCAAGATCAACTCACGCCAGGCAAGCAACGGTTACGTTCACCCTATCAGCGGTGTGCTCGCTTACAAGGAGACTGTTCCTAACAAGGTACTCAACGAGCGTCTCCGCTTTGAGTTCATGTCACTCTTCGATGAAAGTATGACCAACCGCTACAGAGGTTACACCGGAGCCGACCTGAAGTCATTCTTCGGCCGCACCGACCGTAACATCACAGCCGTTCGTATTCCAGAGGGTTACTTCGAGAACATGGTTATCTACAACGGCGATGCATCACGCGTTTATTATCTTACCAAAGATGAGGCAAAGGTAGGACAGGGTTCAAGCAACGACTGCTGGAACGACTACCAGGGCGATGAGCTCTATTGTAAAGGTGCATACGACTTCGCCATCAAGTTGCCGCCAGTGCCAAAGGATGGTACTTACGAGTTGCGCTTCGGCTATGTGAACAACGGTCAGCGTACCATCGTTCAGTTCTACCTGGGTCACTCTTCCGACCGTTCAACCATGACTCCATGCGATATTCCATTGGATCAGAACGTACAGGCAAACTCAGTAACCGTGGGTTGGACAAACCCAAATACCGATGGTGACAATGGTGCAGCAGTGGATAAGGCGATGCACAACCGTGGATGGATGCGTGGTCCTAACTACTTTGGTAACATGAAGTATGGTGAGGGTACCCTGGCACGATTCAACGGTACAGGTGGCCAGCAGCACATCCGCCGCATCGTAACCAAGCAGTACTTCAAGCAGGGTGAAGAAAACTGGTTCCGCTGCAAGACAGCGATGCCAGAGAACACTGAGGCACAGTTTGAGCTCGACTACATCGAACTTGTACCAGTAAGCGTATATAACAACCCTTACCTCACAGAGGATGTATTCTAAACCTCACCGAGGACGTATTCTAAAGAAATAGAATCAAAATCAAGTAAAAAGAATAACATGAAAGTAAGATATATATTAATGACAGCAGCTGTAGCCTTGGGTCTCCAAGGCTGCAGCGACTGGGATGACCATTATGATGTCAACGGCAACAACCTTCCGGGTGCCGACGCTACCCTCTGGGAGCAGATCAGCAGTCGAGATGAGTTGAGCAACTTTGCCAAACTTCTGAAGAAAGTGCATTACGACGAGGCGCTCAATACCAACCAGAGCTTCACCATATGGGCACCTAACAATGATGCCTACAACTTCGAGAAGTACAGCAACATGAGCGACAGCTTGCTGAAGGCAGAATTCCTCAACAACCACATCGCACGCGGCTATCACCGTGCATCGGGCGACATCGACGAGCGCATCCACTTCCTCAACAAGAAGGTGTTAGACTTCCAGGGCAGCGGCAACAGCTACGTGCTCAGCGGCCAGGCAGTGGATAGCACCAACATTCTGAGCAAGAACGGCGTGCTGCACCTAATGAAGGGCATGATGGATTTCCGTCCTAACTTCTATGAATACTTTGCCCGCGAGCACGAGGGTGGCGTGACCACCAACTCGCTGAAGGATATCTTCATGAGCAAGATGAAGCGAGAGATTGATAAGGACAAGAGTGTGGAAGGTCCGATGAAGGATGGTGAAGTTACCTATCTGGATACAGTTTATACAGAAACCAACCAGATGTTCACCCTGCTCAATGCCCAGCTCACCAGCGAAGACAGTACCTACACGATGATTGTTCCTAGCGACAAGGCTTGGAAGAAGGCTTACAAGCACGTGGAGGCATACTTCGACTATCCTGAAAGCTTCGAGCCATTCACCCTTACCAACGATGAGAAGACAGGTAAGCTTACCTACACCATCGCATCAAAGGTAAACATTGATGCCGACAGCTTGAAGAAGGAGCATACCATCCTGAGCATCCTGCAGCCATTGGTATTCAGCAACACCGTGAACCCAGCACTGAAGGGTGGCAACATCCCAACCGGTGCTACCGACTCTATCCACAGTACAACCAATGTGTATTCACGCAACACCCTGAACTACATGAGCGAAAACAGCAGCCGCGTGGATGACGCCGCAGAGCTGTTTAAGGGTGCTACCAAATACAACATGAGTAACGGTACTGTATGGTTAACAGGCGACTCACTCTACGCACGCCCATGGGCAATATGGAACCCTATCTTGCATCTGAAAGCTCAGTATGGTAACTATCAGGCAGGTACCAGCAACGTAACCCTGACAAAGACCGTGACCGTGGGAACCAGCGACCGCAACCCAAGCGTAAAGGGTTCCATGCACACCCCAGCGTTCTATCAGGTATCATCTGCCATCAACCAGCGCCCAGAGGTATTCCTCTACGCTCCACAGGTTCGATCTACAGCATACGCCGTATATCTGACCATGGTTCCTGCTACCATCAACGATACCACAGCCGTGCCAACCGAGCAATCCATCGCTCTGCGTACCATCATGCACAACAGTAAGGGTGGCGCTCCTAAGGCACAAGCCAGCACCGGATATCCAACTCCAGGTGCCCTGAAAAAGGATTTCGACCACATGAACAAGAACATGGGTGCGGTGAAATTCGATTACGGAACCAAGGAAGAATCCAAGATTCTGACCAAGTACATGGGTATCTTCAAGCCAAACATGAGCTACACCGCCCTTCAGAGCAACCCAGCTATCCGCCCTGTGTTCAATGTATATTGCAGCACACGTACCCAAGGTGGCAGCACTGAGCTCCGCATCGCAGGCATCATCCTGGTACCTCAGGAAGCAGTGGAATACTACATGAAAAATGGTATGATTAGCGACTACACGGGCGACATGCCAGAAATCTTCTGGAACCTCACCGGCTCCAGCAATTAATCAAACATGAACTCAACATTTGAAAACAATGATAAATTTCAGAATATTGGCAATCATGGGCTTGATGGCTGTGGCAGCACAGGTCAACGCCCAGGAAGCAACAGATGACGCAGCAAGTCAGAAGAAGACGGCAGCAGCTCCTAAGTTGCCTGAATACCCTATGATGGAAATCACAGGTACCATCTACGATGCTGCTACAGGAAAGCCACTCAGCGGTGTACAGGTTCAGCCATTGGGCAATGCCAACTATGCTGCCATGACCAAGGACGACGGTACCTTCACCATCAAGGTGCCTACCTTCACTACATCGCTCTATCTCTTCACTTCGCAGTATGCCAGCCAGCAGGTTTCCATCGCAGGTAAGAGTCATATCACTGCCAACATGCTCAGCGACAAGTTCAACGAGATGTACACCAACGGTACGCAGCTCGGAGGCGCTGCCAGCGTAAAGACCGATAAGACAACCACACAGATTTCTGTTGAGGACCTCATCAGCGAGCAGCTCGGCGGCGACGTGCGCACCATCAAGCGCTCAGGTGCTCCTGGCATCGGTTCTGCCATGTTTATCCGTGGCTTGAACTCGCTCAATGCCAACGCCCAGCCACTGGTAGTAGTGGATGGCGTGCCAATGGACATGCAGTATAACGGCACTTCGCTGCAGACAGGTATGTTCAACAACCAGTTGCTGAACATCAACCCTGCCGACATCGAGAAGATTTCAGTATTGAAGAACGGTACTGCCATCTATGGTGCCAAGGGTGCCAACGGCGTTATCGTCATCGAAACCCGCCGCGGTCACAGCATCGCTACCCGCATTGACGCCAACATCGGCGTGGGTGTGAACCTGGTACCAAAGCTTCCTAAGGTGATGGATGCCGACCAGTATATGAGCTATGCCACAGAGATGCTGGGTACTTATCCGGAAATCAGCAAGATTATGGAGAACAATAATCTCAATTTCCTGAATAACGACAAGAACAATTACTATTATAATGCATACCACAACAACACCGACTGGAGCAAGGAGGTTTATGAAGAAGCCTTGAGCCAGAACTACAGCATCAACGTGCAGGGTGGTGACGATGTGGGTATGTACAACCTCTCTCTGGGTTATACCGACGGCAAGAGCACAGCCAAGAAAAATGGCTTCAACCGCCTGAACATCCGTTTCAACAGCGACTTGAAGATTACCAAGGACTTCGCTACTGAGTTTGACGTTGACTACGTGAAGTTGAGCCGCGACCTCTTTGATGATGGCGCTCCTAGCGACTTCAGCAAGGGTACCGTGACATCGCCTACACTCCTGGCGCTGATCAAATCGCCTATCCTCAACCCATACGTATTCAACAAGACCACAGGTCAGTTGTCTTCTACCCTCTCTGAGGCAGACGACTTCCTGAGTGCACTGGATCCCAACCTCTCGCTGGCAAACCCTACTGCCCTGCTGGCAAACGGCAGCGGCAACAACAAGAACCGCATGGAGAACTCTATGTTCCACGTGCGCATCATGCCTAAGTTCGACCTGGGCAAGGGTTTCAAGCTTTCAGAGAACATCAACTATACGTTGAACCGTAACTCCCAGCGCTACTATCGTCCGAAGGGCGGTGTGCCAACCTTCTATGTAGAGGGCTTGGGTATGGTACAGACCTTGTCTGCTTCCATCTTCGCCAAGGAAGAGACCTTGATGAGCGATACCCGCTTCGATTTCTCACGCATCCTGGGTGCCCACACCATCGATGCCATGGCAGGATTCAGATACCTGAACTACGGTTATGAGATGAACAACCCTACAGGACAGTATCAGAGTGCCGGTAACGACCTCTTGCCAAACGTATCCAACAGCATGGACTTCAAGGATGCCAAGGGTGATGATTACAAGAAGACCAGCCTTACCTGGTATGCACAAGCCAACTACAACTACAAGAACCGCTACTTCCTGGAGGCTCAGGCAGCCCTGGAGAGCAGCAGCAGCTTCGGCGACAAGGCCACAAGCCTGCGCATGGGCGGTGTAGCATGGGGCTTGTTCCCTAGCGTACAGGCAGGTTGGGTGATGACCAACGAAGCGTGGTTCCCACAGAACATCGGCCTCAACTATCTGCGCCTGAACGCCGGATTCGAGATCAGCGGTAACGACGACATCAACAACAAGGCGGCACGCACATCGTTCGAGGTATTGAAGTTCCTGCACAACGCCATTCCAGCCGTACAGCTCAACAACATCGGTAACGAGAATGTGACCTTCGAGAAAACCCGCCGCATCAACCTGGGCTTCCAGAGCCAGTGGCTCGACAACCGCCTGGGCTTAGGCTTCAACTACTATATGAACCATACATCCGACCTCCTCACCGTGAAGGATTTCACCACTCCTGTGGCAGGTGTGAAGAGCTATTGGAGCAACGAGGGTTCTATGGACAACACCGGATTTGAGGTAAGCCTCAACGGTAAGCCAGTGGTAAGCCGCAAATTCACCCTGGAGCTGGGTGCCAGCTTGGGTCACTACAAGAACGAGATCAAGAGCTTGCCTAACGAGAAATACGTAGCCATCAACGGCAATGCCAAGGGTGCCAAGGGTTATACCTCTTCTATCTATGGCAGCGGCAACGTGGCAACACTCGTAGGTCAGAGTGCCGGTGTATTCTACGGATACAAGACTGCAGGCGTATTCGCAACAGATGCTGAAGCAAAGGCTGCCGGAAAGGACGGTTATCTCTACCAGCTCGACGAAACCGGTGCCAAGAAGTATTTCAAGGCTGGTGACATGCACTTCGTTGACCTGGATGGCGACGGCTGCATCGGCGAGAACGACAAGACCATCATCGGTAATCCAAACCCGGATATCTATGGTAATGCATTCATCCGCGCCTCTTACGGTAACTTCACACTCTCTGCAGTGTTCGGCTACTCGGTGGGCAACGACATCTTCAACTACCAGCGCAGCGTAATAGAGGGCGGCAAGAACTTCTACAACCAGAGCACTGCCCTGGTAAACCGCTGGAGAAGCGAAGGTCAGGTGACCAATGTTCCTCGTATATCTTACGATGACGAGATGGGCAACTCACGCTTCAGCGACCGCTGGATAGAGGATGGAAGCTATCTGAAGCTCCGCTCACTCAACCTCAACTACAAGGTGCCTGTAAGCACATCATGGTTGCAGGGTCTTCAGGTTTGGGTAGAGGCAAACAACCTCTTCACCCTGACCAAGTATCTGGGTGGCGACCCTGAGATGTCAACCTCCAACGCCGTGCTCTATCAGGGCATCGACACGGGTAGCATCGCATCAGGACGCACCATTACAGTGGGTTTGAAGCTTAATCTCTAATAAAAAAGTACAATCACAAAGCATCAAAATAATGAAAATTAAATATTTCATAGCAGCCACTCTGGCTGCCATCACATTCAGTTCATGCAGTGATATGTTCGATGATGGATCCAATCGTTACGTCTATAATCCGGAACTCAACGAGAAGGTGGATTCTATGTTCTATATCAACGGTATCTTGAAAGGTGTTCAGCAAGCCATCGACCAGAATGTGCTTGTCAATGAGCTTCGTGGCGACCTCGTGTCGCCAACCTCTCATGCCTCTACCGACTTGCAGCGCCTGGCAGCCTTCGACTATGCCGACGGCAACAAGTATGATTCTGCGTATGTTTATTACCGCATCATCAACAACTGCAACTACTACGTGGCTCACCGCGACACCACCCTTGCCACGGGTTCAAGCCTTGTGGCAATGAAGGAGTATGCCGAGGCAAAAGCCATCCGTGCATGGGCTTACCTGCAGCTGGCTCGCAACTATGGCAACGTGCCTTTCTACACCTATCCTCTTACCGATATCTCATCGGTAGAGGGTGCTGCCAACCTGGAGAAGAAAGACCTGAACGGCATCGTGGCTGCCCTGGCTCCCGACCTGGAGCAGTATGTGAACCTGCCAGTGCCTAGCTGGAAGGAGTTTGACCTGGGTATGAGCGACGCCGGAGAGCAGAAGAAGGTAACCACATCGCAGATGATGATTCCGGTGCGCCTCATCCTTGCCGACCTCTATCTGGAGTCAGGCAACTATGCCAAGGCGGCAGAGCATTACTTCAATTATCTGAAGCAAAACAAGGAGCGCCTGAGTCCTTATCTGGCTGACTGGGCGAATTATCCAACCTATTCGGATCTTCCAACCTCAATGAGAAACGGACAGAGCTGGTTTGTTTCAAACGGCGACTGGTCAACTACCTACAGCAGAGATGCGGAAACCATCACCTTCGTGGCTATGGCAACCAACAAGTTGCGTGGTGAGATTACTGCCCTGCCTGGTTTGTTTGGCTACAACTACTACACTGCGGCAGATGGCTATCGCTACAACGTTGAACCTGCCCTGGTGGCATCCGATTCATACCTCGCTCTGTCTAACAGTCAGGACTTCTATTACAGAGTGGGTAGCGGCAAGAACGCTGTTTACGCCTACGCTTCTGTGGGAGATATGCGTTATCACAGTTCTTACAACCGTGTGAAGTCGGATAAGAAGACAGATTTGGTTAACATTATCATGAAATATGAGAATGCGAACATTCCGCTCTATCGCACCTCTGGTGTTTATCTGAAGCTTGCCGAGGCTATCAACCGCATGGGACATCCTGACGTGGCATTCGCCTTGCTGAAGGATGGCTGGAACCACAAGTTGGAGCAGGATACCACCTATATGACCCAGGAAGGTATCGAGTTCCTGAAGACCACCGTTCCTTTCCTGACGGATGAGAACCGAGTAGTGTTCAACGATGAGGACGAATCTGAGGAATACAGCAAGGGTAGCCAGCCACTACATGCCCGTGGTGCCGGTATGACCCAGGGTAACCAGTCGCTCTACAAGTATCGCACAGAGATTGATAAGAAGTTGGCTGAATTAGGCAAGAGTTATCCTGTGAACGCCACAGCATCAGATAGCTTGAAGATTGAGCAGGATGCCGTAGAAGACCTTCTCTGCGACGAGATGGCATTGGAGCTTGCCTTCGAGGGAAGCCGCTTCAGCGACCTTTGCCGCATCGCCCGTCACAAGAATGCTGATAACCCTTGGGACAGCAACTACGGTTCTCTCTGGCTTCGCGATAAGCTGAAGTTCAAGAACTCAGTGCTCGACCTGAGCGATCCGAACAACTGGTTCATGCCATTCAAGTAAAAAGTTGGTAATATGATTATATAAAAAAATCCCCCATACACTCTTTTGCGTATGGGGGAATTTTTATATCCCGAAGCGTTTCAGCGTTTCAGCGTTTCACCGTTTCACCGTTTTATGACGCACCCTTTTTTAATCCGCTAGGCGCCCGCCGGATTTGAAATCCGGCGTAAAAA
>OLSD01000406.1_pt1 | contig 45179 bp, 40 predicted proteins | sample 1672211 | NCBI WGS metagenome assembly OLSD01 (sample SAMEA3136659, study PRJEB25190) | human gut metagenome | reverse complement strand
TCTATTACAATGGAGATTCCGATGCAAATCAGAATTACATTGCTGTTTGTGATGCTGAAAAGCCAGAAGTAACAGAAACTACAACCACTACCACAACTACAACTACCACGACAACAACGACTACTACAACAGAAGAAACAACCACAGAAGCATCCACTACAACAGAAGTCACAACAACCGAGGAAACTACTACAACAGAAGTCACAACAACCGAGGAAACTACTACAACAGAAGTCACTACAACTGAGGAAACCACCACAACAGAAGTTACCACTAGCGAAACAACAGTTGCAACAGAAACATCCACTGCAACTTCGGAAACAGAAGTTACAACAGAAGAAACCACTACAACCGCAGAAACGACTTCTACGGAAACAGAGGCAACCACTACAACGACAATCACAACGACTGTAACGGTACAGGATGTTGTCATTGCAAAGAAGGACATCACAGGTAAAACTGCTGTTAAGGGTGCTGCACTCACCGTTAAGGATGCAGAGGGCAAACTTGTAGACAGCTGGACTTCTGATGGAACAGACCACACCATTGCCGGCGATAAGTTTACCATTGGTGAAACTTATACACTGGAAGAAACCGCTGCTCCGAATGGCTATGTATATGCAGACAGCATTACCTTTACTGTTGGAGAAGATGGAACGATCACAGTGGATGCAGCAAATGTGGATGAAAATGGTGTCATTGTCATGAAGGACGATGTGACCAAGGTATCCATCAGCAAGAAGGACATCACTGGCGACAACGAAATCCCAGGAGCAACCCTCCAGATTAAGGATGAAAACGGGGATGTCGTAGAAGAATGGACATCGACAGACAAGCCGCATGAAATCAACGGCAAGCTGACCGCAGGTAAGGAATACACCCTCCATGAAGAAAATGCTCCGAATGGTTATGCATATTCCGAAGATGTGAAGTTTACCGTAGACGAAACCGGCAAGGTAACGGAAGTTACTATGAAGGACGATGTCACAAAGGTATCTATCAGCAAAAAGACAATGACTGGTTCGGATGAACTGGCTGGTGCAGAACTGAAACTGTACTATGTAACCGAAAACGAACAGGGCGAGACAGTAGAAACCGAAGTGGATGCTTGGACATCCGGCACAGAAGCATATGTCATCAATGGCAAGCTGATTGCTGGCGGCAAGTATAAACTGGTAGAAGTGACCGCTCCAAAGGGCTATCAGGTTGCAGAAGCAGTGACATTTACCGTGAACGAAGACGGTACTCTGACAGAAGTAACGATGCGTGACGCAGCTGAGGGCGAAATCGCCATCAGCAAGCAGTCCGTCAACAGCACAGAAGAACTCGAAGGTGCAAAACTCAAGATTACTGATGCAACTGGCAAGACCGTTGCAGCGTGGGTATCCGGTAAGACACCGAAGCTGGTTCAGCTGGATGCTGGCACTTACACTTTGACGGAAGAAACCGCTCCGGACGGCTATGTATTGGCAGAATCCATGACCTTTACCGTTGACAAGAACGGCAAGGTTACAGTAAAGAACGAGAACGGCGAAGATGTGGATGCTGGCGGCATCATTGTCATGAAGGATGACACCACTAAGGTATCCATCAGCAAGCAGGACATTACTGGCGACAAGGAAATTCCGGGAGCAAAGCTTCAGGTCAAGGATGAAACCGGTAAGGTCATCGAAGAATGGACTTCCACCGACAAGCCGCACGAAATCAACGAAAAGTTGGTTGCTGGCAAGACTTACACGCTCCACGAAGAAGGTGCACCGGATGGCTATACTTATGCCGAAGATGTCAAATTCACTGTGGATGAAAAGGGCGAAGTCACAACGGTTGTCATGAAGGATGCGGCAACAGAAGTTTCCATCAGCAAGCAGGATATCACCGGAACGACAGAAGTAGAAGGGGCAACCCTCCAGATTCTGGATGAAAACGGCAAACAGGTTGCACAGTGGATTTCCACGAAGAACGCTTATGTTCTGAAGGGTGTTCTGAACGCAGATACAACCTATACCCTGCACGAAGAAAACGCACCGGATGGTTATGCGTATGCAGAAGACATCACCTTTACGATTGACAAGACTGGTAAGGTCACCGTCAACGGCGAGGATGTCAATGGTCAGGTTGTCATGAAGGACGATGTGACCAAGGTAACCATCAGCAAGCAGTCTGTAACTGGCAGCGAAGAAGTTCCGGGAGCAACCCTCCAGATTCTGGACAAGAATGACAAGGTTGTTGAAACATGGACGTCTGGCGACCAGCCGCATGAATTTACAGGCAAATTGATTGCAGGCGAAACCTACACGCTGCATGAAGAAAATGCACCGGAAGGCTACGCTTATGCAGAAGACATTACCTTTACGGTAGAAAAGAATGGCACTGTTACAGTAGACGGCAAGGATGTCAATGGTACAGTTGTCATGAAGGATGACGTTGCAAAGGTAACCATCAGCAAGCAGGATCTCACCAGTGGCGAAGAAGTTCCGGGAGCAACCCTCCAGATTCTGGATCAGAACGGCAAGGTTGTAGAAGAATGGACATCCACCGATCAGCCGCATACCGTACAGGAAAAGCTGACCGCAGGGGAAACCTACATCTTGAAGGAAACCAATGCACCGGATGGCTATGGTTATGCGGAAGAAATCTCCTTCACCGTAGAAAAGAGCGGTAAGATTACCGTAAACGGCGAAGATGTTAACGGTCAGGTTGTCATGAAGGACGATGTGACAAAGGTATCCATTAGCAAGAAGACCTTGACTGGTTCGGATGAACTGGAAGGGGCAGAACTGAAACTGTACTATGTAACCGAAAACGCACTGGGCGAAACCACTGAAACTGAAGTCGATGCTTGGACATCCGGTAAGGAAGCACATGTCATCAATGGCAAGCTGATTGCTGGCGGCAAGTATAAACTGGTAGAAGTGACCGCTCCAAAGGGCTATCAGGTTGCAGAAGCAGTGACATTCACTGTAAATAAGGACGGCAGTCTGACAGAAGTGACGATGCGTGATGCTGCGGAAGGCGAAATTGCCATCAGCAAGCAGGCAATCAACGGCACGGACGAACTGGAAGGTGCAAGCCTCAAGATTACCGATGCAGCAGGCAAGACCGTTGCAGAATGGGTATCTGGCAGCACACCGAAGCTGGTTCAGCTGGATGCTGACACTTACACCCTGACAGAAGAAACCGCTCCGAACGGCTATACTGTTGCAGAATCCATTACCTTTACTGTAGACAAAACCGGCAAGGTTACCGTAAATGGTGATAATGTTGGCGGCGTGATTACGATGAAGGATGATACCACAAAGGTTGCCATCAGCAAGCAGGATTTGACTGGCTCTCAGGAAATCCCAGGTGCAACGCTCCAGATTCTGGATCAGAATGGCGATGTGGTAGAAGAATGGGTATCTGGCACAGATGCACACTACATCGAAGCAAAACTGACCGCAGGCGAAACCTATACGCTGCATGAAGTTGGTGCTCCGAATGGTTATGCATATGCAGAAGATGTTGCCTTTACCGTTGGTACAGACGGCAAGCTGCAAACTGTAACCATGCAGGACGACACCACAAAGGTATCCATCAGCAAGCAGGATTTGACAACTGGCGAAGAATTGCCAGGTGCACAGCTCTCCTTGTATGATGCAGATGGTCAGCTGATTGAAAGCTGGACATCCACCGATCAGCCGCATTATCTGGAAGGCGTTTTGACCGCTGGTGCAACTTACCGGCTGGTAGAAATCACCGCTCCGGATGGCTATCTGACCGCAGAAGATGTGACCTTTACTGTCAGCGAAGATGGTTCTGTGGATGAAGTTGTTATGCAGGATGAAAAGACCCAGGCAGAAATCAGCAAGCAGGACATCAGCGGCAAGGAAATCGCTGGAGCACATCTGACGGTTACTTACACCGCAAAGGATGGCAAGACCTACACGCTGGATTCTTGGGTATCCGAAGAAGGCAAGTCGCATACAATTACGGGCTTGCAGGTTGGTACGATTTATACCTTGCAGGAAAAACAGGCTCCGGATGGCTATGAACTGGCAGAATCCATTGACTTCCTGTTTGATGAAAACGGCGTTCTGAATCTGGTAACTTACCAGAAGGATGAGGCTGGAAACATCACCGAAACCGTATATACAGCAGTTGACCAGATTGTTATGGTAGACGTTGCAAAGACAACAACCGAAACCACTACAACAACAACCACAGAAACAACAACCACCACCACCGAAGCAACTACCACAACGACAAAACCGACTACAACCACGACAACCACTACCGAAGCAACTACCACAACAACAAAACCGACTATAACCACGACAACCACCACCGAAGCAACTACCACAACGACAAAACCGACTACAACCACGACAACCACTACCGAAGCAACTACCACAACGACAAAACCGACTACAACCACGACAACCACCACCGAAGCAACTACCACAACGACAAAATTGACTACAACCACAACCACTGTTACAACAACGACGACACAACCGACTACAACCACTGTTACAACCACAACGACTGTAGCAATCACAACAACAATCGAAGAAACAACCACAACAACCGAAGAAACAACTACGACCACTGAAGAAGTAACCACGACCGAAGAAGTGACGACTACCGAGGAAGTAACCACGACTGAGGAAGAAACGACCACCGAAGAAGTAACCACGGAAGAAACCACAACCGAAACCACCATTCCGGAACGGACAATTACGATTCATAAGATTGCTCCGACTGCTGCATCTGCAACACAGTCCGAAGACGGCATCTATACGATTCAGTATGACCCGCACGATATGGCTGGCGTAACCTTCGGCATCTATGATGCAGATGGAAATCTGGTAGAAACCGTAATTACAGACGAAAACGGCTATGCAGAAAGCAGCATCCTGAATGGCGATTATTACACCGTACAGGAAATGCAGACGGTCAGCGGCTATGTGATGAACACAGAACCGTACGCAATCGACTTCACCACCAATGAAGGCGACACTGCAAACTTGGAAATCACAAACGATATCATTCGTTGCCAGATTCACCTCTCCAAGCAGTTGGAAGGCAATGCTGGTGATATTACCATGGTACAGTTTGGCTTGTATACCGCTCAGGACATTCCGCTCCTGGATGGTACAGTTGTTCCGAGTGACAGCTGCATCGGTATTGCAAATGCACAGGAAGACGGCACAATCTTGTTTGAAGATACGCTGCCGGCTGGTAACTATTATGTAAAGGAACTGGCAACCGCAGATGGCTATGTATTGTCGGATACCATTTATCCGGTAGAAGTCATTTATCCGGAAGACCAGACCATTGCAGATATTACCTTTGAAGTCAACAACGGTGATCCGATTATCAACTATCAGACAACTACCACAACAACGACTACCGAAGAAGTTACTGAAACACAACCAGAAGAAACGACTGTTACAACCGTAACAGAAACAACAGCCTCTACTGGTACAAGTGATGTACACGGTGGTACAGATTCTAAAACAACAACTTCTACTACAACGACAACAACAACTACCACTACTACGACAACGACCACAATTACAACTACGAAGGATGATTCTTCTTCGACAACGAAGAAGAAAACTACATCTTCTTCTGGTTCTGGCAAGACCTCTTCCGGCGGCAGCAGCAGCGGCAGCACGAAGACGACACCGAAGACAGCAGATGACCGGATGCTTCCGATTGTCATCACTGGCAGTGCAGCATTCTTGTTTGCAGCAGCAAGCAAGCCGAAACGGAAAAAGAATCAGAAGGTGTAAACCGACTGACTGGAGGGATTTGGTAATCAAATCGCTCTGACCGACAACTAGGAAAATAGACAGCAGAAAGACCGTTGGCAGAAATGCCAGCGGTCTTTTGTTTTTCGGTATGCTTTTTTGGGTTCTTGTGAAAAGGATATTGACGAATATGCTGAAACTATGGTACAATAGACAAAATACAAAAGAAAAGTTCCTCGATTTTGGGGCAATTGTAGGAGAATAGAAAGGGTTGTTTTATGAAATTTCCATATAAAGGTATTTTTGCGTTTTGCAGTGCGGTCTGTTTGTTTGCTGTTTCCATGCCGATTTCTACAGTGGCAGCATCTGCGGAAACTTCACCTCGAAAGGCCGTGCAGGCGGATTGCGTTTCTGACTTTGCGGATGCCGATTCCGAGGACGGGTATCTGCCCTTACAGGGAGCAGCTATCGCCTTTGAAAACAGCGATGGGGAACAGCCGCTGTATGGCAGTGCAGCAGAAACGGATACTGTACCGGAATCCTATGATTTGCGGGAGCAGGGTATTATCACTTCTGTAAAAGATCAGGGTTCTGATGGTATGTGTTGGGCATTTGCAACGCTGGGAGCAGCAGAAAGTCACCTGCTGAAATATTATGAAACCGATTTGGATAATATCAATGATATGGACTTGTCGGAAGAGCAGGTTGGCTATTTTCTCTATACGCCCGACCCGCAGCCACTCAGCCCAACTTATGGCGATGCCATTATTCAGGCAAAAAAGGGAGCATCCGGCGGAAACGCCCTGCATGCATCGTTTTTTCTCAGCACTGTCGGCATTCAGGAAGAAGCCTATTTGCCCTATCAGGGCTGTTCTGGTTTTCATTCGGAATATCAGCGGAAACAGGCTGCCTATCGAATGACTGGTTCAGAAACGATGCTCAGCGTGCAAACAAATAGCGAACGGGAAACGATTAAAAAACGCATGATGCAGAACGGCGGCATTTATGTTGCTTTTCATAGCAGTGGTGCAAATTATTATGACAACGGAACGACATATGCATATTATCAGAGCGATTCCAGTTATTATAATGCAAACCATGCGGTTTTACTGATTGGCTGGGACGATAACTATGCAAAGGAAAACTTTGACCCGAAGGAACAGCCAAAAAATAATGGTGCGTGGCTGGCAAAAAACAGCTGGGGCGATGGAAAGCTGGATGATGGCTATTTCTGGATTTCTTATGAAGATACCAGTCTGGGCGAGTATGCAAGCTTTACCTTTGAACCACGAGAGGACAGCGGAAACATCTATTATTATGACGGTGCAGGGTATAGCGTTGCGTATTCGTTTGATTCTGTGGCAAATGTTTTTCGGGCAGAAGAGGACGAAACGCTGTCCCGTGTGGGCTTTTATCAGACTAGTTATAATGGCAACAATCCAAAATATCAGATTCAGGTTTATCGCCTGTCAGAAACAGCAACTGACCCGACCGATGGCGAACTGTTATTGGATACCACAGGGCATTCCGGCGGATTTGGTTATCAGGAAATTACCTTGCCGGAAACGGTTTCTTTGCAGAAGAATGAGCGATTTTCTGTGGTATTGTCGATGAAAATCAAGAAGAATCAAACCTGGCAAAATGGCTATCTGACCATTGAAGAAGATTTCGATGCCAATAATTATAGCATGCAGTTTTCTGCCCAGCCGGGACAGAGTTACATTTTGGATCAGGGCAGCACAGAATGGCAGGATGCCACACAGCTAACCGGGGAAAAGGGTGCGTTTCATAACGTGAATCTGCATGCAATTATGCTGCCGAAAGAACAAGCATTGGATACGGCACAGCTGCAAGCGATTGAAGCTTGTGCAAAAACCGCAAATGAAACAGATATTGCAGAAGTAGCCGCTACCGTATTAGAATTGTCGAAAGAAGAAACCATGCAGCAGGGGCTGTTGAATCGTGTTACGGCTGCATTGATGGGGCTGTTGGAAGAACAAGGAACGATTACTTATCCAGATTATGCATACCCACATGCAAAATGGGGCGATATCAATGAAGATGGCGTGGTAGATGTGGAAGATGCGGTTTTAGTGCTGACAGCTCACGCAAAGAAAGCCGCTGGACGGGAAAATTCTTTGCGGTATTGGCAGCTGATCCAAGGGGATGTGAATGGAACTCTGGACGATTTGACAGTAGAGGATGCTGTGACGATTTTGACGTATTACGCAAAGAACGCAGCAGGGCAGGAAGCAACCTTTGCAGAGCGGCAAAATTCTGTGCCATAAAAATATCAGCAATCATGCAGCAACATCGCAAAATTGCACGCCGCAGGCGATTACGGTCGAGCTGACTCAGCTCGGCGAGGGTGATTCCCCACAGTGTGGGGAAATGTCCCGAAGGGACAAAGGGGCAGGGCTTCTTCTAAATAGGGGGACAAGCTGTCCCCCTTAACGAACGTATTGATGAGATGATATTGTAATCTAAGAGAAGCAGGGAAATTGCTGTTCGCCATTCTAAAAACAAAAAAACTTCAAGCAAACTGCAATCTAAGAAAGATTCATAAGCAATTCGGACAACGCAACTCCGGCGAACAGCACAAAGGCAGACAGCGAAGCGATTCTGCCGAACCGTACGCAGATGGTTTCCCTAAGAGCATTGACCAACAATCACACGTCCTTACAAAAAATCATTTGCAATGCATCCGAATTCAAGCAAGATTCATAGACAATTCGGACAACGCAACTCCGGCGAACAGCACAAGGGCAGACAGCGAAGCGATTCTGCCGAACCGCACGCAGATGGTTTCCCTAAGAGCATTGACCAACAATCAGACATCCTTACAAAAAATCATTTGCAAATATAGCCGAACTATGGTATAATAACAGTGTTATCCGTATAACCGTTTGAAAACCATAGAAAGGAAGTTTTAACCATGGGCTTTTTCACGAAAAAAACAGTGATGATCACCGGAGCAGGCAGAGCCGTTTTGAGTGACGGCAAGTGCGGTTCGATTGGCTACGGCATTGCAACTGCATTTGCAAAAGAAGGTGCAAACCTTGTCATTACTGGTAGAAACGTACAGAAGTTGAACGATGCAAAAGAAGAACTCGAACGCTTGTATGGCATTTCGGTATTGCCTGTACAGGCAGACGTGCACGCTGGTGCAGATAATGCAGCCGTTGTCAAGCAGGTCGTGGAACAGGCAATTGCCGCATTCGGAGCAATTCACGTGCTGATTAACAATGCACAGGCTTCCGCCTCTGGTGTAACCTTGGCAGACCATACCACAGAACAATTCGATCTGGCAATGTATTCTGGTTTGTATGCAACCTTCCACTATATGCAGGCTTGCTATCCTTATCTGAAAGAAACACAGGGTTCTGTCATCAACTTTGCGTCTGGAGCAGGACTGTTCGGAAACTATGGACAGTGTGCATATGCTGCTGCAAAGGAAGGTATTCGTGGTTTGACCCGTGTTGCAGCAACAGAATGGGGACGGGATCATATCAATGTCAATATTGTTTGCCCACTGGCATGGACGGCACAGCTGGAACAGTTCCAGAAAGCATATCCGGATGCATTTGAGAAAAATGTGAAGATGCCGCCGATGGGACATCTGGGCGATGCAGAGCAGGAAATTGGCCGTGTTTGTGTACAGCTGGCATCACCGGATTTCAAGTATATGACTGGCGAAACCATTACGCTGGAGGGCGGATTGGGATTGCGTCCATAAGGGGAATCAACAAAATTCATACAAAACAGACAGGGGAATGCAATTGCATCCCCCTGTTTTTTGAAAAAAGAAGTGCGATAATTTGCAGAAAATTCGAGTAGCTACTTTCTTTTTTGCAAGATAGACGTTTTTCTTCTTAAAAAAAGAAAAAAAGAGAAAAAATGCTTGACTTTTCTGCCAGACTGTGATATACTATATAAGTCGCTTGAAGAAAACGACGAAGTTCATCAACGAGGTGTGGCTCAGTTTGGTAGAGCACTACGTTCGGGACGTAGGGGCCGCAGGTTCGAATCCTGTCACCTCGACCATATTTTTAAAAAGCACGCTGGTTTTTATCAGCGTGCTTTTTCGTTTATAAGTCCATTTTTGAAACAAGAGGGGAATGAAAATCATGTTTGTGGAGAAAGATGTTTTTGAAAGAATCTTGTCGCTGTATGATGCGGAAGATTTGGAACTTTGTGAGGCATATGCTGTAGATGCTCATTTAGGGGAGAATCTGCCGGAATTTACAACCGTTTATCGGGCAGAACCAGAGCATTTCTGTTTCGTTATAAATCCAGATCGGATTGGTAGGAATTATTTCAAGCTTTATAACCATCGTTTTCCGGAGGAAGCAACGAAGATGGCGAGAATTTGTTTTTTCGATGCCAGCTATTGCAAAGAGGGGTCGCTTGGCAAAAAGACATTCTGGATTTTGAATCCGGAAGAGAAGCAGCAGTTGCTGCAAATCTTGCAGCGTCCTTGCGAAGCAGGGAATACCGTCTGGAAGAAGCTTATCGAAACATTTTGCTGGGAAGCAGACGAAGAGCGAATTCCACTCGATACACCCATACCAGATTATACAAAACTGGAAGGATAATCATGCCGCAGGCAAACTGCGGTCGAGCTGGCTCAGCTCGGCGGAGGGAGATTGTTAAGGGGGACAAGCTGTCCCCCTTAACGAACGTATTGATTAGACTGTATTGAAATCTAAGAAAAATAAGCAAGTTGCTGTTCGCCATTCTAAAAACAAGGAACATTCTAATAAACTGTAATCTAAGAAAGATTCATAAGCAATTCGGACAACGTAACCCACGGCGAACAGCACAAAGGCAGACAGCGAAGCGATTCTGCCGAACCGTACGCAATCGTTTTTTCTAAGAGCAACTGAAAAACGACCATTTTTTCAATCAAACGACAATTCTGCAAAACTCTGTGCTTGACACGATATAAAAAATGTGTTATAATCAATACAACCATATTTGTATGCAGGCAGAGAAAATTCCTGCAATGGTAGGGGGACTGGGTTATAGCCCAGCAGACGAAAACAAGCATTAAAGATACAATGGAGGCGGAATCCACATGGGTATTTTTTCAAGAATTGGCGATATTATGAAAGCAAATGTCAATGACCTCATCGACAAGGCAGAAGACCCGGAAAAGATGGTCAAGCAGATTATTCGGGATTTGCAGCAGGAAGTTGCAAAGTCTACACAGGCACTCGGCAAGGCAATGGCAAGCCAGCGGATTGCAGAACGGCAGTATAAGACTGCATTGCAGTCGTCTGCTGATTGGGAATCCAAAGCAAAGGCAGCCCTTGCAGCTGGTAATACGGAAATGGCAAAGAAAGCCCTGTCCTATAAAGTTAAGGCAGATAACGACGTTGCATCCTATCAGCAGATGTATGAAACCATTACCACACAGACCGATGCCATCCGGAATCAGGTTGAAACCTTAAAGGCAAAACTGGAAGAAGCAAAGAGCCGGCAGGCAATGCTGATTGCCCGTTCCCAGATGGCAAAGACTCAGAAGAATCTGGCACAGTCTATGGGCGGTATCAATACTTCCAGTTCTATGGATAAATTTAACCGCATGGAAGAAAAGATTATGCAGCAGGAAGCAGAAGCTGCTGCGTTTGCTGAAATCTCCGGCAATAGCAATGCAGACACCAAGAGCTTTGAACAGATGGAAGCAGATACCAAGGTGGATGCAGAATTGCAGCGTCTGATGGCAGAAATGGGCACTTCTACCAGTGATGCAGATTTGGATGCACAGCTTGCTGCATTGGAACAGGGAGGTTCATTATGAGCAAGGAAAAGGATTCTGTAAAGAAAGAACGGCTCAGTATGTTCTATAAAGTTGCACCAGTTGTCGGGGCATTGGTGCTTGCAATGCTGTCCGCTGTCTTTATCGTATGCCGGACACTGAGCAATCGCTCTCACCACGAAAAGTGGAAGGATTACGACGAATGCGGCATTTGAGCCGTATAAAAAAATCCAACAAGGAAACAGGGGTGCTTCCGAATCGAAGTGCCCTTTTTCTGACTTTTTTAAAATAGAAAGCTGTCTATTTTTAGAATCAAGTCGATTGAATTAGTAGGATTGTTTTTCATATTTTTGCCATCATTGACAGAAACAAAAGATTTGTGTTATACTATTGATTGTGTGCATTCGATTTCAGAAGAAATCGAAACCACGCTTTTTCTCATTCATTCACCCAAACCCGTTTCAGAAAGGACGATGATTACCGTATGTTGACAAAAGAAGCCATTTTAAAAAGACCAGAACTGCAACAGATTGTGCAGAAATACCGACACAACATTGAGCGAAGCGAACAGCTTGCTCTGCAATATCAGGAAAACTATCAGATTAACCCGTCTTTCTATGAACAGTACGATGTAAAATGCGGTCTGCGGGATGCAGACGGCAGAGGCGTTCTTGCCGGACTGACGGGGATTAGCAAGGTACAGGCAACCAAGTTGGAAAACGGCGTGCAAGTACCAGCAGAAGGGGAATTATTCTATCGGGGCTATTCCATTTCGGATTTGGTGAATGGATTCATTCAGCAGAACCGGTTTGGATTTGAAGAAATCATTTATTTGCTATTGACTGGAGAACTGCCGAAAGCAGACGAGTTAAAATCCTTTCACGAACTGTTGGCAGATTATCAGAACTTGCCGGCACATTTTAAAAGCAGTGTCATCATGCGGATGCCGAGCGATAACATCATGAACGGCATGGAAAAGTGTGTGTTGGCACTGCATTCCACCGACCCAAAACCGGATGACATCAGCATTCCAAATGTCATGCGGCAGTGTCTGGAACTGATTGCCCGTTTTCCATCGCTGGCAGTGTATAACTACCAGATGACGCAGTACTTCCACAAGGGCAGCAGCATGGTACTGCGGAAACCAAAGCCGGATAAAACCATTGCAGAAAACCTGCTGACCATGATGCGGCCAGACGGCAAATATACGCAGCTGGAAGCACGGCTGTTGGATTTGGCATTGGTGCTTCATGCAGAACACGGCGGCGGAAACAATTCTACTTTTACCATGCATGTGGTAACATCTTCGGGGACGGACACCTATTCTGCCATTTCGGCTTCTTTGGGTTCGCTGAAAGGACCAAAGCACGGCGGTGCAAATCTGAAGGTCATGGAAATGTTCCAAGATTTGAAAGCCCATGTAACAGACTGGAACAATCGGGATGCGATTCGGTCATATTTGACCGGACTGCTGAATCGGGAGGGCTTCGACCACAGCGGCTTGATTTATGGTCTGGGGCATGCAGTTTATACCGTTTCTGACCCAAGAGCACGTATTTTGAAAAAGTTTGCAGAGATGCTTTCGAACGAAAAGCAGATGCACGATGAATTTCAGTTGTATCAGACTGTGGAGGAAATCGCAACAGAACTGCTGTTGGAACGCCGCAAGACAAACAAGGGCGTTTGTGCAAACGTTGATTTTTACAGCGGCTTTGTATATGAGATGCTGGGCATTCCGATGGAACTGTATACGCCAATTTTTGCGATTGCAAGAATTGCAGGCTGGTCGGCACATCGAATCGAAGAACTGACGAACTCTAATAAAATCATCCGTCCGGCATATCGTCCGGTTGGATTGGAACGAACCTATGTGCCGTTGGGACAGCGGTAAATTTTTGTGGAATCGGAGGAAGAAAATATGCCATTTATGCAGTTGAAAACGAATGTTGCCGTTACAGAGCAACAGGAAACCTTGTTGAAAACCTCATTCGGCAGTGCCATCACTGCTATTCCGGGGAAATCAGAAACATGGCTGATGGTGGGAATTGAACCGCAGTACACCTTGTATTTTCAGGGCAGCGATGCACCAGCAGCTATGGTAGAAGTCAGCATTTTCGGTTCGGCTTCGGATGCAGCCTATGCAGATTTGACCGCTCGAATCTGTAAGATTGTAGCAGAAACGCTGCACATTGATGCAAGCCGGATTTATGTGAAGTATGCAGAGATAGAGCACTGGGGCTGGAACGGCTCGAACTTTTAAAACAACGTGTTTAAAAATGGACAGAAAAAAGTACCTTGTTTACGAAACAAGGTACTTTTTTGCATGCATAGAAAATAAAACGTCCATCTTTAGGAATTGAAAGCAAGCAGATGGATATGCTATGATAAACAGGAAATGCAGAAAAAAGGGGTTGAAACCTTGATTCAACAAGTACAAACAACAGCAGCAAATCCTGTAGAATCTGAACAAATTGATTTGCCGGAAGTGGTTTTACAGCCGCTGCCGATGAATGCAAAAGTAGCTGAACAGCACCACTTTGCACATGATTTACTGGAAGAAATGCTATTCAAACGGGGCATTTTCAAGCCCTATTTCATGGGAGAAGGAAAACATGGAAAGCCGTTTTTGTTAGAACATCCGCAGATTCAGTTTAATCTGAGCCACTGCAAAAATGCGGTGCTCTGTGGCATTGGCTCGAAACCGTTAGGCGTAGACGTGGAAACCATTCGACCGATGCGGGAACGTGTATTGCGTCGAGTTCTGACCGCTTCAGAGCAGCAGGAAATTTTACAGTCAGAATCACCAGAACTGTGTTTTTTGCGGTTCTGGACACTAAAAGAGAGCTTTGTAAAGGCGTTGGGCGTTGGGATTTCCTATCCGATGCAGACGCTGGCATTTTCCCTGCGAGAGCCACTTGCAACGGAAGGAATGCAGTGCCATGTACGGCAGGGAAGCGGCGAGATTCTCGTTCCGATGCAGGAATATGCTGCAGCCGGAGCAGGGGCAGGATACCGATTCTTTCAGGGTATCTGGGAGCAGAAACAAGTCTTTTCCGTTTGTATTCCCAAGACAGAATAACAGAAAAAGGGGGGCAGAATGGTGATATTCTGCCCCTTCTTTTTTGTGGAATATCCGAGAAAGAAATTAATCCATATCCTTGTAGGTGTCCCGATATTCATCTTCGGTGACATCTTCTTTTGCGTCAAAATCTTCCTTTGCTGCTTCGTCTTCCTCTTCTTCTTCGACTTTTCGGTCAACAGTTCGCAGAGCAAACAGAGCAGCGTAAGAATAAGCTGGCAGAACCAGTTCATTTTCCTTGCAGATACCAGAAGCAACATTGCTCAGAGCATAGTTCTTGAGAACATCCGAATGCAAGCTGAAATGCTGGGTTTGTTCGCTGCGGTTCAGAATCAGAATAACGCTTTGACCGTTGTCTCGATGGAATCGGGAGAATACCAGCAGTTCATTTCCAGTCAGCAGGAATTCCAGTTCACCGTCCACAAAAACAGAACTGCTCTTGCGGAGAATCCCCAGTTCTCTGGTGTATTCGAGCAGGTCTTCATCCTCGTTGCCCCACGGGAAGCAGCGGCGGTTGAATGGGTCTTTCCAGCCCTGCAAGCCAACTTCGTCCCCGTAGTAAATACTCGGAACGCCCGGCAGGAAGAATTGCAGCACCATGGCAGCCTTTAACAACTGTTTGCCACGCTTATATTCTGCATCGGACAGCCAGTTTTCTGCCATCCAGTCTTTCGATTTGTCATCGCAGTTCTGACCGCCAAAGCGGTTGATTGCCCGTTCGATGTCGTGCGTGGAAACAAAGTTCATCAAGACATCAACAGTCTGCTTCGGATAGTTTTCGAGAATGCCCATAATCCAATCTTTGAATGTGTTGGCATCCATGCCCTTGATATAGTTGATGATGGCTTCTCGGAACGGATAGTTCATAACGCTGTCCAGCTGGTCGCCGAGCAAATACCGCCGCTTTACGCCATAGCTTTCCTTGTTGGAGGCATCTTCCCAGACTTCGCCGATGACAATTTTTTCTTCGCCATTCTTCTTGACGCACTTTCGCAGAGCATCGAGGAAGCCATCCGGCAATTCATCTGCAACGTCCAAACGATAACCAGCTGCCCCGAGGGAAATCCAGTAATCCAGGACACCGCCATCACCGCAGATATAATTCAGATAATCCGGATTGGTTTCAACGACATTTGGCAGAGTATCAATGCCCCACCATGCTTCATACTGGTGGTCGCCGAAGAACGTATACCAGCTATAATACGGGCTATCGGTGGACTGCCAAGCACCGACAGTATCATATCGACCGAACTTGTTGAAATAAATGCTGTCTGCACCGGTGTGAGAGAAAACGCCGTCCAAGATGATGGAGATGCCATGTTTTTCTGCATCTTCGCAGAGCACCCGGAAATCTTCGTTTGTACCAAGAAGCGGGTCAACATTCCGATAGTTGGCAGTATTATAGCGGTGGTTTTCGTGGGATTCAAAAATCGGGTTCAGATAAATGCAGGTAACACCGAGCTTTTCGAGGTAGTCAAGCTTGCTGCGGATACCCTCCAAATCGCCGCCGAAATAGTCATTGTTCCAAACGTGTCCGTTTGCATCCGGCTTGTAGTACGGTGTGCCATTCCAGTCGTCCCGCAGTACCCGGTCAGTCGGAACATTTTCATGCGGCTTTCCGCTCTTGCAGAATCGGTCAGGGAAAATCTGATACATGATACCGCCCTTGAGGAAGTTCGGGGTTTCATAGTGCTTTGCAAAGACGGTCAGCTGATACAATTCGCCGTGGTCGAGAGCTGCTTCGTGAGCAGTGCCACGCTTGATATAGTGCCGAACACCATTGCTGGTATAGGCAAAATAATAGTAATGCACACCGGCATATTTTGGACTGTAAGTGACAGTATAGCACTTGCAGCCGTCCTGTTCGCCGTTGGCATTCATCGGCAGAAAGCGTTCTTTAAAGCCAGTGCGGAATAATACCATAACTGGCGGAAAGTCTGGTGTCACGCCAGCCGGCAGATAGATGGTGAAATTGCAGTCAGAACGTCTGCGAATTGCACCGAACGGGAATTTATAGTTTAAATCCCAACTGTCATACATACATGGCATAGAAAAAATCCTCCTTCAAATTTCAATCTGGAACGGGCTTTTTTAAAAAGAAAAACGTGGGAGAAAGCAGCAGCTGCCCGACCTCCCACGCTTTTGGACATTAGAAAAAGAGAAATATTAGGGTTTACTTTACGCCCCAAATATCTCTTGCATATTCATTGACAGCACGGTCAGCAGAGAAGATGCCAGCACCAGCGATGTTGTGCAGGGACATTTTTGTCCACTTTTCGGTATCCTGATACAGTTCAGAGCTCTTCTTCTGAATTGCTGCATAGGAATCGAAGTCTGCCAGAACCATATACGGGTCAATGTTCTTCAGGGAATCTGCAACTTCTGCGAACTTGCATCCGTTGATGCCAGCATACATCCGGTCGATACAGCTGTGAATAATCGGATTCTGTTCGTAGTATGCACCCGGATGGTAACCCTGTGCCTTGAGGGCGTTCACTTCTTCGGTCTTCATACCAAAGATGAGGATGTTATCCGAACCAACTGCGTCGCCGATTTCGATGTTTGCACCGTCTAGAGTCCCCAGTGTGATTGCACCGTTCAGCATCAGCTTCATGTTACCAGTACCGGAAGCTTCTGTACCAGCCAGAGAAATCTGTTCAGAAATATCACTTGCCGGCATCAGCAGTTCAGACAGGGTAACCTTGTAATCTTCGAGGAAGTAAACAGACAACTTTTCGGAAATACGTGGATTCTTGCGGATTTCTTCAGACAGTGCCCAAATCATCTTGATGATCTGCTTTGCCAGATAGTAACCCGGAGCAGCCTTTGCAGCGAAGATGTAGGTCTTTGGAGCAAAGTCAGCGTTCGGATGATCCAGCAAGTACTGATACTGAGCCAGAATGTTCATGACATTCAGGTGCTGCCGCTTGTATTCGTGCAGACGCTTTACCTGTACGTCGAAGATGCTGTCCGTGTTCAGAAGAACACCGCTCTTCTGTTTAACATACTTTGCGAAGCGTTCCTTGTTTTCCTTTTTGATTTTCCGCAGCTGTTCCAGAACAGCCTTGTCATTTTCAAAGACATCGAGCTTCTTCAGTTCGCTGCCGTCTACCAAGAACTTGTTGCCAATCTTTTCCCGCAGCAGCTTGGTCAGACCCGGATTGGACTGATACAGCCATCTTCTGTAAGCAATACCATTGGTAACATTCTTGAACTTGTTCGGGGTATCCAGATATTCATCATGGAAAACAGATTCCTTGATGATTTCGGAGTGCAGCTTAGAAACGCCGTTGACGCTGTGAGAAGCCATTACACACAGCGTTGCCATGTGAATCTGATTGTCCTTGATGATGGACATTCTGGTAGTCTTTGCACTGTCGCCGCCGTTGCGTTCCATCAGGCTTGCACAGTAACGGTTGTTGATTTCTACGATAATCTGGAAGATTCTCGGAATAATCTGCTTTACAAGGTTCACATCCCACTTTTCCAGTGCTTCTGCCATAACGGTGTGGTTGGTGTAAGCAAAGGTATTGGTAACGATGTGCCAAGCGTGATCCCAAGTATAACCGCAGTCATCCAACAGAACCCGCATCAGTTCCGGAATGGCAAGGGTCGGGTGCGTATCGTTGATGTGGATGGCAACCTTTTCGTGCAGGTTATCCAGTGTACCGTATACGCTCATGTGGTGGTTTACGATGTCACCGATGGCAGCAGCACTCAGGAAGTACTGCTGACGCAGACGCAGGGACTTTCCTTCGAGGTGGTTGTCGTTCGGATACAGAACCTTAGAAATTGCATTTGCCATGGAGTTCTGGCTCAATGCACTTGCATAGTTCCCTTCGTTGAAGGACTTCATATCAAAGCTTGGAGCTTTTGCCTGCCACAGACGCAGAGCAGAAACGCCTTCACTGCCGTAACCAGAAACATACAGGTCGTACGGAATTGCCAGTACGGTGTTGTAGTTGTGGTGAGAGATGTAGTGATAGGAATCCTGCCAGTATTCCTGAATTTCGCCTTCAAAGTGTACTTCAATGGCTTCATCCGGTTTCGGGTCGAGCCATACAGAGCCGCCCGGCAGCCAGTTGTCCGGGAATTCCGTCTGCCAGCCGTCCTGAAGTTCCTGACGGAAGATACCGTATTCATAGCAGATGGAATGACCGGTTGCCGGAATGCCCTGTGTTGCCATTGCATCCAGATAGCAAGCAGCCAGTCTGCCCAGACCGCCGTTACCCAGACCAGCATCCGGTTCCTGTTCATAAATCTGGTTGATGTTGATGTGATAATCATCCAGGATGGAAGTCACATCGTCTACCAGTTCGAGGTTGTATAAAGTTGTCTTGAGGGAACGACCCATCAGAAATTCCATGGAAAGATAATAAACTTTCTTTCCGCCGATGGAATTGGTCTTGTTGACGAAGTGCTGCCGCATATGCTTCAGACGCTGTACCATCATTGCAGACAGAACCTGATAAATCTGGCTGTCGGAAGCTTCATCCGGGGAAACGCTGCAATCCAGCTGCAAACGGTCGATGAACTGCTGTTTCAGTTCCTCTTTTTGCGTGAGTTGTTTTTTCTCCATAAATTTTTTCTCCGTTCCTCGATGCATGAAAAAATGAATCCTAGTATTGCCGTGCGAGAATTGCCGGCAGGGGAAGCGGCACCTGCATCGTTGATACCACTAATTATATTTATTATACTCTGTTTTTGGTGCATTTGCAATTGCTGTTTTCGCCAAACTTTTCCGACAGGAAGGGCAGAAAATACAGCAGGCATCAAAGAAAACGGATAAAAAGCCAACACATAAAATAAAAGTGTTGGTTTATTATCCCCGCAAATGCTTTTTTTATTGTAGCATGGAATTGTTTCGGGTACAAGTAAAATTCTGTAAATTCTCATGCGGATTTCCAAGATCAGTGGGGAATTCTGGAAAAAAGAAGACTCGGATAGAACCGGGAATTGTTGGGAAAACGGCGATTCCCGTGTGAAATCAACAGATTTTTTTGTATTTCTTGCACAAAATTGTCGAATTTTTTGGATTTCCAACTGTACTTTCTCGATAAAGAACGGAAAAAACCGATGAAAAAGTCTTGCAAAACGGTTACAAGTGTGCTATAATAAGGGCAGTACGGTACAGAAATGAACCATCTTTTCTGCCGTGGGGGACGGCAAGTTTTTATCAAAAACAATGCCGTTTTCTTTTGCAATGCAGGCGATCGGGACAGAGAGAAACCCAGAAGCTCGACAGGCTGTTTCCGACAACGGTAGGTTTTGCAGGACAATGCACCCTGTTGCAACGAATCCGGGCAAGTCTGCTTCCACGTTTTTCCCTGCATCGAACAACTGCATTGCCGACAGACCGGACGGCATGTTTCGGCTGCCGTACAAGCGATGCAGCCATAGACTGCTGTATACGCACCTGAAGTGAATCAACAAAAGGAGTATACGTTATGTTCAAAAAACTTTCAGCAGTCGCTTGTTCCTGTATCACGGTTCTTCTGCTGCTGTTATCTCTGATTGGCGGTGCAGTACATACTGCGGCAGCAACCCTTGACGAGATGACATCTACTGCAATCTCCTGTATCATGTCCCATGAAGGTTCTTATGGCTCAGTCAACCGCAACGACTGCGGTGCCGTCAGCATCGGAAAGCTGCAATGGCACGCTGGTCGGGCACTGGGCTTACTCCAGAGCATTTGCTATAATGCTCCGGACTTGTCCCAGTCCACTCTGGGCAGCACCCTTTACAATGAGATCCTGTCTTCTCCAAACTGGAATTACAGAACATTCACAGTTTCTGAGGGAAGTGCCGTTGCAACACTGCTGACAACGGATGCTGGTGTTGCAGCACAGGACGCACTCGCTTATTCTGATGTACAGGGTTACATCGTTTCCGGTCAGAATAAAGGACTGGTGAGCGAAGGTGCATTGGTCATGTATGCCGATATTTACAACTTTGGCAGCGGCATCGCTTCCAGAATTGCTTCCCGTGCAGCCGGCTATGCTGGTTCTTACGGTGCAGTTTCTCTGGATGATATGTATCGTGCCGCAATGAATGACAGCTACAATTCGGACGCTGCGTTTGTACAGCGTACCAACATGGTTTATCAGAGCCTTCTGAGTATGAACATTGGTGACGGAGATACGGAAACCACCGCTCCAGTTACCGACCCAACCGACGAACCGACACAGGAAACAACTACTGTGGTTACTTCTGATTTTTCAGACAGCTATGCAGGCACTTATGTTGTCACTGCTTCTGCTCTGAACTTGAGAAGTAATCCGTCCACTTCTGCTTCTGTTGTTGCAACCCTGCCGAGAAATGCAGTGGTTACTGTAACAATGGCAAATGGAAGCTGGGCAGCCGTAACGTATGAGGGCAAGGACGGTTATTGCTCCATGGATTACTTGACGGTAATGCCGGATGTGACAACCGTTCCGGAAGAAGAAACAACCACCACTACTACTGAAACCACAACCACAACGGAAGAAATGACAACCATTTCTGAAGAAATCACTACAACAGAAGAAACAACCACAACTACAGAAGCAATCACAATGGAAGAAACGACAACTGTAGAAACGGACGCAGAAGTAACAGAAACCGAAACTTCTGCAACCGAAGAAACCGTTACAACGACCACCGCAGCTGCAATTGATGACAACAAGAATCATGGCGTTGCTGCAACCCTGTATGGGGATGTCGATGGTGACGGCGAAGTTACTGCAATTGATGCCGTTCTTCTGCAAAAGCACATCAATGGTATGGTATTTTTATCCCATGAACAAATGGCAAATGCCGATTGTGTTGCAGATGGCGTGCTGGACGAAGCAGACGTTGCTGTTATTTTACAGCACCTGATTGGTCATTACACAGCACTGCCGATTTATTAATGCAAGCTCTCTTACAAAAATGACGAAAAAAAGACCTGTGCAGCCGGAACGAATCGGCGGCAAAGGTCTTTTTTCTTTTGCCGATTGAAACAAAATCAAAGTAAAAAGCGGCTGAACTGCTGGATTTCTCAAAACGAAACAGTCGCAGGCAATGTGGAAAATTCGTTGAAAGCGGTTTTTATTTTTCAGAGAAATTCTGTAAAATGGGGAAAAACAATTGGAAAACAAAAATTCCCAGCACAGTTTGTGGAAAATCAACCGTGCTGGGAATTCTATTTGTTTCATGTTTCAGAAAATCGCTTATCTTCTTCTCCGCTTTGCAGCTGGCTTTTTGGTGCTTGTTGCAGCAGCGGTTTTCGGTGTGGTTGTTGTTGCAGTTGTGGTAGCGGTAGCAGCTTCTTTCTTTTCTTCAACAACCGGAGCAGCAGCCTTTGCAGGAGTTGCAGCAGCTTCTTTCTTTTTTTCTACGACCGGAGCGGTAGCCTTTGCAGGAGTTGCAGCAGCTTTTTTCTTTTCTTCTACGACCGGAGCGGTAGCCTTTGCAGGAGTGGTTGCAGCTTCCTTCTTTTCTTCAACAACCGGAGCAGCAGCCTTGCAAGTGGTTTCAGCCTTTGCTTCTACCACTGGGGTTGCAGTGGTCTTGCAAGCGGTTTCTTTCTTGGTTTCAGCAGCAGTTGCCTTGCAGCAAGCCGGCTTCTTTTCTTCTGCCGGAGCAGCTTCCTTTTTCGGAGCTGGTACAGCAGCAAACAGCTTTGCAGCAGATTCCATGCAGCCCTGTACAAATGCCTTTTCCTGTGCAACAGCTTCCGGCAGTGTGGTTTCTCTCCGCAGCAGTGCAAACAAGGTGCTATGTGGCAGAGTAACTGCGGCGGTGTGGTCGTAATAGTTATACGGCTGTACATTCAATACCCCATCGGTTACTTCTGCATAGAAGATGCCGCAGCCATCCTCCGTTACTTCAATCTGAATGGCAACATGACCATTCAGACCGCTGACATCGGCATTTTTAAGTCCAGCTTTTGCAGCGTCAAACATTTCAAAAAACGTCATAAAAAATCGTCCTTTCTGCATGACAACGCTCTTTTTTGCGGTGTCGCTTGTCGGTTTGCAGGTTTGATTTCCCGGTTGGAAATTCTTCTGCATATTGTTTATAGTATAGCAGAATTCTGGGCGAAAGTCAATGTAAATGCAGATAAACCGTGAAAAAAACGTGGAAACATTTATCTTGTGTCGAAAAAAGAACCCTGCTTTTGTGCATAATTACAGAAAAAGCGACAGAACCCGCAAAAAGTGTGCAGAAAGTTGAATCTCTGAAAAAAATTGTAAAACCCCCTTGACAAATCCCGAAAAATCCGTTATACTTGTAAAGCAGTCTACCTTTACAGATAACGGAGGGCTGGACATGGCAAAAGATTTGCGAATCATTCTCTTATTGGATTGCTATGGGGCATTCTTGACCCCCCGACAGCAAGAAATGATGACGCATTATTACAGCGAAGACTTGTCGCTTGGCGAAATCGCCGCCCTGACGGGGACAACCCGGCAGGCTGTGCGGGATAGCGTAAAACGCAGCGAACAAGTACTAAATGATATGGAAGAAAAGCTGCAGTTTGCAGAAAAACTCTGTGCACTGCGGCAAAATTATGCGGCAATTGCCCAGACAGCGGAAACACTGGCAGCCAATCGTGCCGAACCTGCGGTACAGTATGCCTGTGCTGCGATTTGCAGCTGTGTGAAAGCGGGCTTAGAGCTGCTCTAAACGAAAAACGACAGCAGGGAGGGTTTCACCATGGCGTTTGAAGGATTGTCAGATAAGCTTGGAAACGTGTTCAAAAAACTGCGTTCGCACGGAAAGCTCACAGAAGCAGACGTAAAGGAAGCCATGCGGGAAGTCCGGATGGCACTGCTCGAAGCCGATGTCAGCTATAAAGTCGTAAAGGATTTTGTAGCAAAGGTTTCTGCCCGTGCGGTCGGAGAAGAAGTGTTAAACAGCCTGACTCCGGCACAGCAGGTTGTCAAGATTGTAAACGAAGAATTGTGTGCCCTGATGGGCAACAACAATGCACGCATCAATTTCCCGTCAAAGCCGCCGTGTGTGATTATGTTCTGCGGTTTGCAGGGTTCTGGTAAAACGACCCATGCAGCAAAGCTGGCAAAGATGCTGAAAAAAGAGGGACATTATCCGCTCCTCGTTGCGTGCGATATTTATCGTCCGGCTGCGATTCATCAGTTGCAGGTCGTTGGCGAACGGGCTGGCGTAAAAGTATTTGAAATGGGACAGATTTCCCCGATGATTATTGCAAAAGAAGCGATGAAGTTTGCAAAAGACCACGGGCATGACGTTGTCATTCTGGATACTGCCGGACGCTTGCACATCGATTTAGAGCTGATGGAAGAATTGAAGCAGCTGAAAGAACTCACCCATCCAGATGAAATCATGTTGGTTGTCGATGCGATGACCGGTCAGGATGCTGTCAATGTTGCAAAGGCATTTGATGATGCGTTGGGAATCGACAGCGTTTTGATGTCGAAGCTGGATTCTGACACCCGTGGCGGTGCAGCTTTGTCCGTTCTGGCAGTAACCGGTAAGCCGATTAAATACGTCGGCATGGGCGAAAAGCTGGATGATTTTGAACCGTTCCATCCGGAACGAATGGCATCCCGTATTCTGGGGATGGGCGATGTGCTGACGCTGATTGAAAAGGCAGAAAGCACCGTCAATGAAAAAGATGCCAGAAAACTGGCACAGAAACTGGAAGAAAACAAGTTCGATATGAATGACCTTCTGGATCAGCTGCGGCAGATTCAGAAAATGGGTTCACTCAAGTCGATTATTGGAATGCTGCCGGGTGTTGGCGATAAGATGAAAGATGTCGATTTGGATGACAGACAGTTTGTCCGAATCGAAGCAATGATTACTTCAATGACCAAGGCAGAACGGGCAAAGCCCTCCATCATCAATCCATCCCGCAAGCGGCGAATTGCAGCCGGCAGCGGTACAAAGGTGGAAGAAATCAATCGGCTGTTAAAGCAGTTCGAGCAGATGCAAAAGATGATGAAGCAGTTCGGCAGCAAAAATGGAAAACTGGGTCGGCGTGCCAGAAAGCAGCTTGCCGGCATGAATCTGGAACAGCTCCAGAACAGTATTCCGGGTAACATTCCAGGCGTTCCGCCGGGGCTGATGCCGAAAAAATAATATGCATTCCCGCAGGTTAACTGCTGGAGATAGATTGCACGCTTTCGGAGCGTGTGCCAATAAAAAATTACAAGAGTAACATGGAGGAAACCAAAATGGCAGTAAAAATCAGACTGAGAAGAATGGGTGCAAAGAAGGCTCCTTTTTATCGTATCGTAGTAGCAGATGAACGGTACCCGAGAGATGGCAGATTCATCGAAGAAATCGGTTCTTATGACCCGACCAAGAATCCGGCAGCAGTTGTTGTTGACGCTGACAAGGTAAAGCAGTGGCTGGGTAACGGTGCACAGCCGACCGATTCTGTAAAGTGCATCCTGAAGAAGGAAGGCATTCTCTAAGAAGAATGGATGAGCCGGAACGGAATCGTCAGTGCTGACATCCGTTTTCCCTTTCTGAGAGAAGGAGGAGCATCATGCAGGAATTATTACGGACAATTGTAGCTGGTCTGGTAGAAGACCCGTCTGCAATTGCAATTACCGAAGACGCACCGAATGAAGAAGGCGTGATTGTATATCATCTGCACGTTGCGGCAGACGATATGGGTCGTGTCATCGGCAAGCAGGGCAGAATTGCCCGTGCGATTCGGATCATCATGCGTTCTGGTGCTGCAAAGAGCAATCAGAAAATTGCAGTTGAAATTGATTGAATCACCGCAGAACAGGCGTACCGGAAACGGCACGTCTGTTTTTATAAGCAGAACTTTTTGAAAGGAGCGATTCCCTTATGAATCCGAAAAAGATTGGAATTACCATCGCCTCAGCCTTGTTCGTCCTGATTGGCGGCATTACCGGCGTGCAGTATTTGCAGGATTCGCCGGAAGAATCATCTTCGTCTGATGCTCTGACTGATTCCGGTTCGGAAACCACGGCTGCCGCAACCGAAACCTATCAGACCACCGCAGCGACCGAAACCACGACGGTTTCCATGCAGACAACAGCACCAGCACAGACGGAATCTGCTCCGGCAATGACGCTGGTTTCGGATGCAAAAGGGGCATCCTATTATACATTCCGAACAGATGCATTATTGGAAAGCCATTATGAAAAGCATGGAATTGAAATGGGATTTGACAGTGCAGCCGCCTATGAAGCAGCAGCGAATGCTGTCATTGCGAATCCGGAAGTTCTGCACAAGTATGAATCAGAGGACGGCGACGACGTGTATTATTTAGCCGATACCAATGAATTTGTGGTGGTTTCCGTGGACGGTTACCTGCGAACCTATTTTGAACCGTCCGCCGGCATGGCATATTATGAACGGCAGTAAGGAGAGAGAAACGCAGATGAAATCGTATTTAGAGATTGGAAAAATCGTCACCCTGCATGGGCTGCGTGGCGATGTAAAGGTACAGCCTTGGTGTGATGATGCGGAATTTCTATGTGAATTTCCGGTGTTATACTTGGGAAAAGAGAAGAAAGAAGTGGAAGTATCCCACGCTCGCCCACAAAAAAACATGGTGCTGCTGCATTTGGAAGGTTATGACACCCCAGAGCAGGCAGAAACCCTCCGCAATCAGATTTTATACCTGAATCGGGAAGATGTTGAACTGGAAGAGGGAACGTATTTCATTCAGGACTTGATTGGTCTGGATGTTATAGATGCAGACAATGGAACGGCTTACGGAACACTGAAAGATGTCCTGCAAACCGGAGCGAATGATGTCTATGTCGTACAGGCAGAGGGTGGAAAGGAACTTCTGATTCCAGCCATTCCGGATGTCATTGTAGAAACAAACATAGAAGAACACTGCATGAAAATTCGACCATTGGAGGGCTTATTGGATGCAAATTGACATTGCAACCCTGTTTCCGGAAATGTGTGATGCGGTTTTACAGGAGAGCATTCTCGGCAGAGCACAGAAAAGCGGTGCGATTTCCGTGCAGTGCTGGAACATTCGGGATTATACGCTGAACAAGCACAAGCGTGTGGATGATGTGCCATATGGCGGCGGACGAGGCATGGTCATGCAGGCAGACCCGATTTATCGCTGCTGGGAGGCAGTCTGTGCAGAACGAGAGTCCAAACCGCATTGTATTTATCTTTCTCCGAAAGGCAGCGTGTTCACGCAGCAGAAAGCGGTTGCATTATCGCAGCTGCCGCATTTATTTTTGCTTTGCGGGCATTATGAGGGAATTGATCAGCGAATTTTGGATACCATAATAGACGAGGAGATTTCCATCGGGGACTATGTGCTGACGGGCGGAGAACTGCCAGCATTGGTTCTGACGGATGCCGTTGCAAGAATGTGCGAGGGCGTGTTGCCGGATGCAGTCTGTTTTGAAGAGGAGAGCCATTATAACGGCTTGCTGGAATATCCGCAATATACCCGTCCAGAAGTCTGGCATGAGCAGGCTGTTCCACCAGTTTTACTGTCCGGACACCACAAAAATATTGAAACTTGGCGGTTTGCTGCCAGCTTACAGGAAACCAGAGAAAAACGTCCGGATCTTTATGCAAAGTATGTTGACAAAAAATAGAGAAAAACAGTTACCCCATTTTAACAAACTGTGAGTGAAAAAAATCAACAGTTTTTAATGTTGTGATTATACACAAAATGGGCTGGATTGTGTAACAGCGTTTGCGACAATGCATAGAATTTTTTTGGAAAAGCACCTTTTTTCGCAAATTGTGCGTTGACAGACCTAGGAAAATCCGCTATAATAAAAATAGTGAAAGGCACTGGCAGCCAAAAGCTGCAATGAAGTTGGGAAAGTAAATTTTCAATATATAAGATGGGAGAGTTTGTTTATGTACAGTAAAGATGTAATGGTACAGAATCAGGTTGGTCTGCACGCAAGACCGGCTACATTCTTTATTCAGAAGGCGAACGAATTCCGTTCCTCTATCTGGATCGAAAAGGAAGAACGTCGTGTAAACGCAAAGAGCCTGCTGGGCATTTTGTCCTTGGGAATCATTGGCGGTACACAGATCAAGATTATTGCTGATGGTGCAGATGAACAGGCTGCTGTAAATGCACTGGTAGAACTGGTAGAAAGCGGCTTTAGCGAAGAAACAAGATAACAGTATGTTGCCTTTTCACAATTGGTAAGCACAATCTGAATGAATCACGAGATTTCGTGAAAACTCACAGGAGAGAACACCCGAAAGGGCATTCGTTCTTCTGTGAGGTTTTTTATATGCTTTTTTGGGTGAGTGGGGGCAATTAAGAGCCAACTTGTCCGAATCGCACCATGTTTTCACAGAAAATCCCATACCCTTTGGTCGGGTCATCGACAAATACATGCGTGACAGCACCGACGAGTTTTCCATTTTGCAGAATCGGGCTGCCGCTCATCCCCTGTACGATTCCGCCAGTTTCCTGTAACAGGGTAGGATCTGTGACAGAGAGCACCATGTTTTGTGTGCTGTCGCTGCCATTGTAATCAATTTCTTCAATTTCAATGGTATACGATGCGGGTTCTGTGCCGGAGATGGTGCAAAGAATGGTGGCTTCTCCGGGGACAACTTCCTGCTTGAACGCCATGGGAATCGCTTCTGTGTTCGGGGCTGGATTTTGATTCAGCATGCCAAATACGCCACAGCGATTGTTACAGAGCAGCTTTCCGAATGGTTCGGCATCGTCTAAAAATTGTCCTTGTAACATCCCCGGCTTTCCGGCACTGCCCTTTTGAACACCTTGAATCTGAACAGGGCAGGTTTCACCCTCTGAGATGGGGATACACGTTCCCGTGTCCGTGTCGCAGATGGGATGCCCCAGTCCGCCGAATGCACCGCTTTCCGGCTCATAGAACGTAAATGTGCCAACGCCAGCAGTGCTGTCCCGTACCCATAGCCCTGTTTCATACTGTTGGTCAGCGGTGGAATAGACGGGATGCACCGTCAGTGTCTGTTCTTTTCCCTCTCGTTGAATGGTGATTGAGAGCGTCTCGCTGCCAGCATTGCGAATGGAAGCTTGTACTTCCTCACTGCTGTTGACAGGAACAGTGTTGATGGCATGAATCATATCGCCTTTTTGAAAGCCGGCATCTTCTGCGGGACAGCAAGTGCCATCGGTACTGGTGACGTTTCCAAATCCCACGACCATGACACCATCCATGTGCAGTTTAATGCCAAACGGCTGACCGCAGGGGACAAAGGACGGAGCTGCAATGGTTTGTACCGAAACAGTCTTAATTGGGACAATGCCGAATAGACATAGTGTATACTGTTCTTCGGTTGCAGCGGTGCTGGAAAAGGCAGCCTTAACTTGTTCTGGTTCAGATTCTGCGGTGATGTGCAGGGCGGTGGAGAGTGCCAGTGCAGAACCATTCCGGACATAATAGCTGTCCGGCAGCCGCCAGGCATAATATCCGGCAGCTGCATAGACGGGAAGCACTGTCAGCAGCATTGCCGCAGCAAGGCGGCGAAACCATGTTTGCATAAAGAACCTTCTTTCTTCAAATCTAGAATGCAACCCTTGCATTCTGAGAATACTATGTACCGATTTGGGGCGATTATTGTAGGCAAATGACCGGGTAATTTGGATGGAACAATCCGGAAAATCGGCAGCTTGTCCAAATCTCTAAAATGATTGGAAAATGTAACAAGAATGTCGCAAATACGTTTCATTTGTCTGCGAGAATCTGTAAAAAATGAAAAATCATAGAATTGTTATGAAAAACTCGTTGTCGATTTTGTGATATTTTATGGAATTCTCTCTTTTTTGACAAAAATCGACAACATCTTCTCTTGCAGAAATGTTGTAATTGTGTTAAAATGATACTAGTAGGTTGAGAAAAAGGGAGGAGACCCCAAAATGGACAGCAAAATCAAAGTCTTGATTGGTGATGATAGTGCGGAATACGGCATCGCATGTGCCAGCAGCCTGCGGGCAGCCGGTCTGTACGTCATTACCAGAAGAAAGGATGGACGGACACTCGTCGATGCGATTCAGCATGATGCACCGGATGTGGTCATCGTGGATGCGGTTTTACCGAATCTCGATGCGATGGAACTCATGCGGCGTGTCCGTTCCGGAACGGGCAAACAACCCTATTTTATTGTAACATCAGCATATGATAGTGCATTTATAGAGAAACAGGCGATGGAGTCAGGTGCATCTTATTTTATGCTGAAGCCGTTCAATTTGGAGATGCTGGGACAGAGAATCATTCGGCTGGTACAGGGCGACCAGAAAGAACCAACCAAAGAGATAGAAGAAGATTTGGAGTTCGTTGTAACCGAAACGATTCATCAGCTGGGTGTCCCTGCACACATCAAAGGGTATCATTATCTGCGGGTAGCCATTTTGCTTTCGATTGACAATCAGGAATTGTTGGAGAGCGTCACAAAAATGCTCTATCCCGCAGTGGCAAAACATTTTGATACCACCTCGTCCCGTGTGGAGCGTGCAATTCGCCACGCCATTGAAATTGCATGGGATCGGGGCGACTTGGATACGTTAAATACTTTCTTCGGATATACGGTCAATACGGCAAAAGGCAAGCCGACCAACTCCGAATTTATTGCGTTGATTACGGATAAATTGCGGCTGCAATACCGCCGAAATAAACGGCGGTGGGCATAAGCGAATTTGGATTCCCTCCGGTTTTTGGAAAGCGGAACATCCAGATTCCAAAAGCCGCATAAATATATTTTATGCAGGAGGCTGAATCAATATGCAGTTTGAACAAAAAACACTTTCCGAAATCCAGTGGAATCCGTTCGATATGATTGGAAAACAGTGGTACTTACTGACCGCCGGCGGTCTGTCCGATTATAACACCATGACCGCATCATGGGGCTTTATGGGTGAAATGTGGGGAAAGCCGTCTTTCCTCTGTGGTGTTCGGACGAATCGACATACCCTTCCGTTTATGGAACAGAACGACTGTTTCAGTGTGTCATTTTTTGAGGAATCCCAGCGTGCAGCGTTGCAGTTCTGTGGCACACATTCCGGCAGAGATTGCGACAAGGCAAAGGAAACAGGGCTGACACCAGTCGAATTAGATGGTGTTGCAACATTTGCAGAAGCAAAGCTGGTTCTGATTTGCAAGAAACAGTATACCGATATGCTGAAGCCGGAGGGGTTTTTGATTCCGGAAACTTACCAGAGATGGTATAACACTGACCCGCTGCATAAATTGTTTGTCGGTGAAATTCTGGCAGCCTATGAAAGAACGGATGCCTGAGCCGATGGTTTGCAAAATCTGTAAGAAATGAAAAGTTTCATCAGAAGAAACGCTGTGCCTGCTCTGTTGGAGTGGGGGACAGCGTTTTCTGTTTTTGTGGGCTTTATGCATGGGAAATGCATATATACAGAAAAACGCTCCAAAATATTCATTTAAAATGAATATTATCCAAAAAAGGGCGGTTAACAAAAATTTTTCATGCATATTTATACAGAAATGCTTGACATTTCCGAAAAAGCGTGTATAATAGAAAGCAGTGACAGCATAAGCCGCTGCTTTCTGGCGGATGGTTGCTGATGACAATTTTGAAAACAAAACTGGAGGCGTTCCCTATGGCAAAGGAAATTAAAAAAGTCGTTCTGGCTTATTCGGGCGGACTGGATACATCTATCATTATTCCGTGGCTGAAAGAAAATTATAATAACTGCGAAGTTATCGCTGTTTCTGCTGACGTTGGACAGGGTACAGAACTGGACGGACTGGAAGAAAAGGCAATCAAGACCGGTGCTTCTAAGCTCATCGTTCTGGATCTGAAGGATGAATTCGTAAACGATTATGTATTCCCGACTGTACAGGCTGGTGCTGTTTATGAAAACCGGTATCTGCTGGGTACTTCTTTTGCAAGACCGATCATCGGCAAGCGGCTGGCTGAAATCGCACTCGAAGAAGGTGCAGATGCAATCTGCCACGGTGCAACCGGTAAGGGTAACGACCAGGTTCGGTTTGAACTGGCAATCAAGGCATATGCTCCGGATATGAAGATCATCGCTCCGTGGAGAGAATGGTCGATCAAGAGCCGTGACGAAGAAATCGACTATGCAGAAGCACACAACATTCCGCTGAAGATTAACCGGGAAACCAACTACTCCAAGGATAAGAACCTGTGGCATCTGTCTCACGAAGGTCTGGATTTGGAAGATCCGGCAAATGAACCGCAGTATGAAAAGAAAGGCTTCCTCGAACTGGGCGTTTCTCCGATTGATGCTCCGGACAAGCCGACTTATGTAACCATTCACTTTGAAAAGGGTATCCCGACTGCTATTGACGGCAAGGAAATGGGCGGCGTTGAAATCGTTGAAACCCTGAACAAGCTGGGCGGCGAAAATGGCATTGGTCTGGCTGACCTCGTAGAAAACCGTCTGGTTGGTATGAAGTCCAGAGGCGTTTATGAAACACCGGGCGGTACGATTCTGTACCACGCACACGATGTTCTGGAAACCATCACACTGGACAAGGAAACTGCAAGAGTCAAGCAGTACCTGAGTATTAAGTTCGCTGACATCGTATACAACGGTCAGTGGTATACACCGCTGCGGGAAGCTTTGACTGCATTTGTCAACGAAACCCAGAAGACAGTAACTGGTGATGTAAAGCTGAAGCTGTACAAGGGCAATATCATCAACGCAGGCGTTACTTCTCCGTACACCCTGTATGATGAAGAAGTTGCAACTTTCGATGCAGAAGATGTTTACAACCAGAAGGATGCAGAAGGCTTTATCAATCTGTTCGGTCTGCCGATTCATGTAAAGGCAAAGCTCGACCAGAAGCGTGGCAAGTAAGCAGCTGTATTTTTTAGGACGAATCAACAGAAAAGCCGGCTTCCATGCCGGCTTTTTTCGATGGTGCAGAGGAAAGAATCCTGCACCGATAGAAAGGACGTTATCGTATGGCTTTATGGGCAGGAAGATTTTCAAAGGAAATTGATGCAGGCGTAAACGCTTTTAATTCATCCATTTCCTTTGATGCAAGAATGTATCGGCAGGATATTGAAGGCAGTATTGCACATGCAACCATGCTGGGCGACTGCGGCATTATCCCGAAAGAAGACAGTGTACAGATTATTCAGGGCTTGAAGGAAATTTTAGCCGATTTGGACAGCGGAAAGCTGGAATTTGACCCGAATGCAGAAGATATTCATATGTTTGTAGAAGCAGAACTGACAAAGCGGTATGGCGATGTCGGAAAGCGGCTGCATACTTCTCGTTCGAGAAATGACCAAGTTGCATTGGATTTGCGGCTATATCTGCGGACAGAAATCGCAGAAATTCGGGCACTGGTGCGGAAACTCTGCAAAACACTGGTGAATGTTGCGGAACAGCACACCGAAACAGTAATGCCGGGCTATACCCATTTGCAGCGTGCACAACCGGTGACGTTTGCACATCATCTGCTGGCATATGTACAGATGCTGCTGCGGGATTTGGGCAGACTGGACGACACCGAAAAGCGAATGAATGTTTGTCCGCTGGGCAGCGGTGCTCTGGCAGGAACAACTTACCACATCAATCGGGAACAGACCGCAGAACTGCTGGGCTTTGATGCTCCGATGGCAAACAGTTTGGATGGCGTTTCTGACCGGGATTATTGTATTGAACTGGCAAACGCCATTTCTCTGATTATGATGCATCTTTCTCGGTTCTCCGAAGAAGTCATTCTGTGGTGCTCTTGGGAATTTAAGTTCATTGAATTGGACGATGCCTTTGCAACTGGCTCTTCCATCATGCCGCAGAAGAAAAATCCGGATATCACGGAATTGATTCGGGGTAAGACTGCTCGGGTTTACGGTGATTTGCAGACGTTGTTCGTGATGATGAAGGGCACACCGCTGGCATATAACAAGGATATGCAGGAAGATAAGGAAGCCATTTTCGATGCAGTAGATACTGTGAAACTGTGTCTGGAAACCTTCATCCCGATGATTGCAACCATGACCGTTCGGAAAGATAATATGCGTGCAGCTGCTGCAAAGGGCTTTATCAATGCAACCGACTGTGCAGATTATCTGGTAAAGAAGGGCATGCCATTCCGGGATGCTTATAAGATTTCTGGTACACTCGTTGCGAAGTGCATTCGGGAAAATCTGACCCTCGAAACTCTGCCGCTTGAAGCCTATCAGGAAATGACACCGCTGTTTACAGAGGATATTTATGATGCCATCAGCTTGGAAACCTGTGTAAAGGGCAGAGTTTCTCAGGGTGGCCCTTCTCCGAAGGCAGTTGCTGTTCAGTTGGAACAGGTCAAGAATATTTTAGCAAGCTGGGAATAAGTAAAAATTGCAATGAAAAATCGATTAAAATGGATTGTTCCGCTCTGCCTGCTCGCTGTGCTGGTGTTGGTGCTGGGAGAATGCTTGATTGGTCTGGTCTGGAATCTGGGTATGACAGCTTCTAGAATCTGGCTGATTGTTGTGATTCTGGCAACCTGTGCGGTAAGCGTTTGGCTGGGGCTGCGGAACGAAAAGGAATGAGAAAAGCATGGGCGTAAATGTATTTATTGATGGACAGGCTGGAACAACTGGTCTGCGAATTTTAGACCGGTTTGCAAACCGGAACGATATTACTTTGCTGCAAATTGACCCGGAAAAGCGGAAAGACGCTGCGGAACGGAAACGGTTGATTAACAGCAGTGACTACACATTTTTGTGCCTGCCAGATGCAGCAGCCAGAGAAGCCGTTTCTCTGATTGAAAACCCAGATGTGCGGGTGATTGATGCATCCACTGCACACCGTATCCATCCGGACTGGGCATATGGTTTTCCGGAATTGTCCGCTGCACATCGGGAGAAAATCCGGACATCGAAACGGGTTGCTGTTCCGGGCTGCTATGCAAGCGGATTTAATGCATTGGTTTATCCGATGGTGCAGCATGGCATCATTGGTGCAGATTATCCGGTACAGTGTTTCGCAGTTTCCGGTTATAGCGGCGGCGGCAATAAGATGATTGCAGAAATTCAGTCGCCGGATTGTCCGGAAGAGTCAAAAAGCCCTCGGTTTTATGGGCTGGCAAACAATCATAAACACCTGCCGGAAATGCAGAAGATTTCCGGACTGGCAAACAAGCCGATGTTTACCCCGATTGTAGACGATTTCTTCAACGGCATGGTGGTTTGCGTATCCGTACAGTCTGCAATTGCTGGACATTCTGTTACACCGGAAGCTGTTCATGCAATGTATGCAGAACACTATCAGGGACAGAACTTTGTCAAGGTGATGCCATTGCTCACCAGCGAAGAAATGACACCGTTCAAGCTGTCCTCGAACGACTTACGGGATACAAACCTGATGCAGATTTTTGTATTCGGCAGTGCTGACCAAGTATTGCTGTGTGCACGTCTGGACAACCTCGGAAAGGGTGCATCTGGTGCAGCAGTTCAGTGTCTGAATATTATGATGGGCATTGATGAAACCACCGGACTGCTCTGATGGCAACGTGGGTCATCCATCTGCGGGTAGCGGATGCCTTGCGGAATCGCTGGCAGCCGCTGCAAACGCTGCCGGAATTGCCGTTTGTCGTTGGGAATCTCGCACCAGATGGCGGCGTGGAGGTATCTCCGCATGTTTATGTGCCGGATTCTGCAACGACCCACTGGACACCGACCGGAAAGAAACGGGATATTGATGTAGAGGCGTTTTGTCGGGCATACCTGCAAAATCCAGCATTAACGCTGGAGCAAACGGCATTTTATCGGGGCTATGAAGCCCATCTTCGGACGGATGTGGAATGGATTTGGCAGATTCTAAAGCCGTTGAAGCAGAAGTTGGGCATTGCCCATTTTACCGGAACACCCTATGATGGACTGCTGCGGCAGAATTTGACGTATTTGGAGCAGGCGTTTTGCCGACAGGCAAAATCGTTTCCAGCGTGGGAACTGGCACAGCAAACAAAGGCATTTCCGAACGATGTTTTGCCGTATTATGCGGAAGATACACTAACGCTGAAGTTGCAGGAATTGCGGGAGCGATATGCAGAACCCGTTGCACCGCCGGAACCGTATTTGGTTACAGCGGAGCAGCTGGATGCATTTGTCCGGCAGACGGTGGAACAGATTGTCAGCGTGTGGCAGAAAAAGGAAAATCAATTCTCCTGAAACAGGAGCAATTTTAAAGCAGGTGTTTTGCCGACAGGCAGAATCGTTTCCGAATGATGTTTTGCCGTATTATGCAGAAGATATGCGAACGCTGAAGTTACAGAAACTACGGGAACGATATGCAGAACCTGTTGCACCGCCGGAACAGTGTTTGGTTACAGCGAGGCAGCTGGATGCATTTGTCCGGCAGACGGTGGAACAGATTGTCAGCGTGTGGTGAAAAAAGGAAAATCAATTGTCCTGAAACAGGAGCAATTTTAGAGCAGGCGTTTTGCTGACAGGCAAAATCGTTTCCGAATGATGTTTTGCCGTATTATGCAGAAGATACACGAACGCTGAAGTTGCAGGAATTGCGGGAGCGATATGCAGAACCCGTTGCACAGCCGGAATCGTATTTGGTTAGCGGAACAGCTGGATGCATTTGTCCGGCAGACGGTGGAACAGATTGTCAGCGTGTGGCAAAAAAAGGAAAATCAATCCTCCTGAAACAGGAGCAATCCAACAGGGAAAGAGGAACAAGCATGAAAGCATTTGAAGGCTATACCTATCTGGATGGCGGAATCTGTGCTGCAAAGGGATTTCAGGCAAGCGGTACTTATTGCGGCATCAAAAAGGCGATGGCTCCGGACAGCAACGAAGGAGAAATCGGCAAGGAAAAAAATGATATTGCATTGGTGGTTGCAGATACCCTTTGTAACACCGCTGCGGTTTATACACAGAATAAAGTAAAAGGTGCACCCATTCTGGTAATGAAGAAGCACCTGGCTGCAACAGGCGGAAAGGCACGGGCTTTGATTGCCAATTCAAAGAATGCCAACACCTGCAATGCAGACGGCGAAGAAAAGGCAGAAGCAATGTGCAAGCTGACCGCCGATGCACTGGGCATTGCACCGGAAGAAGTAATGGTTATGTCCACCGGTGTCATCGGGCAGATTTTACCGTTAGAGCCGATTGAAAAGGCAATTCCGGTATTGTGTGAGAAGCTCTCTCCGAATGGAAATTTAGAGGCAGCAACTGCAATTATGACCACGGATACTATTTCTAAGGAAGTGGCAGTTTCCTTTACACTGGGCGGAAAGACCTGTCACCTCGGCGGTATGGCAAAGGGCAGCGGAATGATTCACCCGAACATGGCAACGACCTTGAATTGTATCACCACAGACGCTGCAATTTCTGCGGAACTGCTGCAAACAGCTTTGTCCGATGTGGTAAAGGTAACTTATAACTGTTTGTCTGTCGATGGCGACCAGTCCACCAATGATACTTGTATGGTGATGGCATCCGGTCTGGCTGGCAATGCAGAGATTACGGAACAGAATGCAGATTATGCCGTTTTCCGGCAGGCATTGTATATTGTCATGATGAACCTGACTCGAAAGCTGGCAAAGGATGGCGAAGGGGCTTCCAAGCTGTTGGAATGCACGGTATCCGGTGCAAAGGATTTGGATACTGCCATCATCATTGCAAAGAGCGTGATTTGTTCGCCGCTGTTTAAGTGTGCAATGTTCGGAGCAGATGCTAACTGGGGCAGAGTGCTGTGTGCCGTTGGATATGCACCGGCAGAATTCGACATTCACGCTGTTTCTGTAACGCTCGCATCTCGTGCCGGTTCGGTACTGGTTTGTGAACATGGAGCAGGCGTTGCATTCTCCGAAGAAGAAGCAAAGAAAATTTTGCTGGAAGATGAAATTCAGATTCTGGTTTCTGTCGGCGATGGTGCAGGCACTGCAACCGCATGGGGCTGCGACCTGACCTATGATTATGTAAAAATCAATGGGGACTATCGTTCATAAGCGAAAAGAGAAAGGGGACTTTCCAAATGGAGGAAAATTATAATAAATTGCGTGCACAGGTACTGGTAGATGCTCTGCCGTATATTCAGAAGTACAACGATAAAATTGTAGTTGTCAAGTATGGCGGAAATGCAATGACCAACGAAAAACTGAAGCAGGCAGTCATGAGCGACATTGTTTTGCTGTCCCTCGTGGGAGTAAAAGTGGTGTTGGTACATGGCGGCGGCCCTGAAATTTCCGATATGCTGAACCGTCTGCACATTGAAAATAAGTTCATTGGCGGTTTACGGTATACAGACAAGGATACCGTTGATGTGGTAAAGATGGTACTGGCTGGTAAGGTCAACAAGGAATTGGTGACACTGCTGAGCCGGAATCACGGCAAGGCATTGGGACTTTGCGGGATTGACGGCGATATGCTGCGTGCAGAACGTAAGTTTGGTGCAAACGGCGAAGATTTGGGTTATGTTGGTGATATTACCAGTGTCAATGAACAGCCGATTTTAGATGCACTTTCTAATGGCTATATTCCGGTTATTGCAACTGTTGCTTCTGATGAACTGGGACAGACTTATAATGTCAATGCAGATACCGCAGCTGCTCGGATTGCAGCACAGCTGCGTGCAGAAAACCTGATTCTGATGACGGATATTGCTGGATTGTTGCGGAATAAGGATGACCCGTCTACCTTGATTCCGAACGTGAATGTCAGTGAAGTACCGTTCCTGAAGCGGAAGGGCATTATCTCCGGCGGTATGATTCCGAAGATTGATTGCTGCGTGGAAGCCGTTCGGAGAGGGGTTAAGAAAACTGCCATCATTGACGGCAGAGTGCCGCATTCCATCTTGATTGAAACACTATCCAGCGAGGGCATCGGTACACAGTTTCGTTAAAAACGCCGCAGGCGAATTGCGGTCGAGCTGGCTCAGCTCGGCGAGGTGGATTGTTAAGGAGGGCAAGCTGCCCTCCTTAACGAAGGTTGCAAAAAGTAATATTGAAATCTAAGAGAAACAAGTAAATCGCAGTTCGCCATTCTAAAAACAAAAAACTTCCAGTAAGCTGTAATCTAAGAAAGACTGATAACTCAGTTGGAAGACGTAACCACTGGCGAACTGCGACAAAGGCAAACAGCGAAGCGTATTTGCCGAACCGGATTCAGTCGGTTTCCCCAAGAGCACCCATCATCAACCCCAACCCCAACATCTACACATAGCAACAAAGAAACGAGGACAACATGAAACAACACTGCCCTTCTTGCGGAAAGAAATTTGATTATGAACAGCACGGTTGGATTTGTCCATTTTGTGGGCAAGTCATTCTGGACAGTACAGAGCAGACGGTTCACCAGCAGGAAACGACATCGCCGCCCCCTGCGAAAAAGCCATCACGCAAGCTGAAAAAATTGTCGGTACTTTTCACGGTTGGATTGCTGCTGACGGTGAGCAGTTTCGGGTATCGGATTGGAAAAAATCTGATTTACCTGCGACAGAAGCAGACTTCTGAACCAGTTTCCTATCCAGTGGAAACGATAGAAATGCAGCAGACCATTTCCATTGAACCTTATCAGCTTACCATTCAGCAGGCATATTTGTTTCCGCAAACGCTGATTACTGCACCAAAATCCGGCGAATATCTGGCAGTTTCCTATACGAGCAGCGGAAAAAGTTCGGACAGCAGCATACAGCGAATCGATGATGTTGCATGGGCAGCGTTAAAATTCGAACAGACAAACCAGTATATTATGCCGTTGTCGTTGAGCGATGTTACAGGCAGTGATGCAATCTGGAGCGAATTGTCGGATATGGGTGTGGATTGGGAACTACATAACGGAACGGGAATTTTGTTGTTTTTGTTGCCGGAAGAAACAGATTTGGAACAGCTGAACCTTTGTATTTTCGCCGGAACGGAAAGCGAAGATGCCCATCGGTATGCACAGAACGCCGTAGCAGTGCAGACGGTTTATGAAATACCGCTGACGGTGACCGATTCAAGCGATATGGAGGGCATGGACGTATGAGGATGCGAGTGAAAAAACATGTCTGTGTTCAGAAACACATCCCCAGCGTAAAAAAACATCCGCTTGCATGGTTTTGGGTGGTTCTGTGTGTGTTGATTCTGTTGGAATCTCGGGTCTGTGATTGGACAGAGCGACTAGTGGCAGAAAAATCCTCGTTCGAGGGCAGCGGTTCTCTCCAGATTGAACAGGCAATACTCTTTGCAGGAAATGCTGGAGGATCGGATTCTTTGTATGATTTGACGGTGACGCTGCACAATGTTGGCGATACACTGGAAAAATACCTACCGCAGATTTATGTGACGGAGAGCGAACAGCCGGATAACAGTAAAATGCATTTTTCTTTGCAGCCAGTTTCGCTCTATGAGGAAATCAACGCTGCTGGTGTGAATAATTATGATATCGACCTTTGTATTCCGCCGGGGCAGACGGTAACAGTGTCCTATTTGGTGACAGCGTCCGATTATCAGGAAATACAAGCACTGCGAGATGACGGAAAAACAGTATCTGTTTCTCTTTCAAATCGGAAAGCGAAACAAAATATTTGTGTGCCGTTGCAGTGGATGGAAATAGAAACAGGAGAAAAAGGAGGAATTTGACATGACAACACAGGAAAAGCAAAATCAATATATTATGGGAACATATGGCCGGTTTCCAGTTGTATTGGAACAGGGCAAGCAGGAATCCTGTCAGGATGAAACCGGAAAGCAGTATATCGACTTCGGCAGCGGCATCGGAACGAATTCTTTGGGCTACTGCAATGAAGCATGGGTCAATGCCGTTTGCAAGCAGGCACAGACCTTGCAGCATACTTCCAACCTGTATTATACAAAAGCACAGGCAGATTTTGCAGAGGCACTCTGTAAGGCAACTGGATATCAGGACTTATTTTTCTGCAACAGCGGTGCAGAAGCGAATGAATGTGCCATCAAGCTGGCAAGAAAGTATAGCTTTGATAAATACGGAAAGGGTCGGCATAAGATTCTGACACTGGTGAATTCATTCCACGGCAGAACGATGGCAACCCTTTCCGCAACCGGACAGGATGTGTTCCACAACTATTTCTTCCCGTTCTTGGAAGGCTTTGATTATGTTGTTGCAAATGATATTGCGGATTTGGATGCAAAGCTGGACGATACCGTCTGTGCGATTCTAATTGAATATGTACAGGGCGAAGGCGGTGTCATGGCACTGGAACAGGATTTTGTCGATGCTATTTATGACCGTTGTGCAAAGCGGGATATTCTGGTCATGACCGATGAAGTGCAGACAGGCATGGGCAGAACCGGCACATTGCTGGCTGGCGAACAGTTCGGACATCATGCCGATGTCGTTACGTTGGCAAAGGGCATTGCTGGCGGTCTGCCGATGGGGGCTTGTCTGGCAAATGAAAAGTGTTCTGGTGTTCTGGATAAGTCTTCTCATGGTTCTACATTCGGCGGAAATCCGGTTTGCTGTGCAGGTGGACTGGCTGTTTTGCAGACATTGACCGCAGATGGTTTCCTTGCAAGCGTACAGGAAAAGGCTGCTTATCTGCGGGAAAAGCTGGCAAAGCTGCCGCATGTACAGGCAATTACAGGCTTAGGCTTGATGGTTGGTATTCAGCTGGATGCAGATAAAAAGGCGATTGATGTTGTGAATGCTGCATTGGAACAGGGTCTGTTGCTGCTGACGGCAAAAGACCGGGTACGGTTGCTGCCGCCGCTGACGATTTCCAAGGATGAATTGGATCGTGGCGTTGCCATCTTAGCAGACGTATTGAGTAAGTAAGTTTTTAATATCAAAAAAGGAGCGTATGAAGTTATGAAACATTTATTGAAGATGCTCGACCTGAGCGGAGAAGAAATTCTGGAAATTCTGGATTTGGCTGACCAGCTGAAGTATGAACTGAAGCACAGCATTCCGCATCCATATCTGAAAGGCAAGTCCATCGGCTTGATTTTCCAGAAGGCATCGACTCGGACACGGGTTTCCTTTGAAACGGGTATGTATCAGCTGGGCGGTCATGCACTGTTCCTGTCTGCAAGCGATTTGCAGATTGGACGGGGCGAACCAGTACAGGATACCGCAAGAGTATTGTCCCGGTATCTGAACGGTATCATGATTCGGACATTTGAACAGAAGGAAGTGGAAGATTTGGCAGAATACGGCAGCATTCCGGTTATCAACGGACTGACCGATTTCAGCCACCCTTGTCAGGTACTCGCAGACCTGATGACCATTCGGGAACGCAAGAGCACATTTGACGGTTTGAAGATGTGCTTTATTGGGGATGGCAACAACATGGCAAATTCTCTGATTGTCGGTGGTTTGAAAGTGGGCATGGAAGTTTCGATTGCTTGCCCAGAGGGCTATCACCCAGACCCGCAGGTTCTGGAATTTGCAAAGGCATATGGCGACAAGTTCACACTGACAGACCAGCCGCTGGAAGCTGCAAAGGATGCAGACGTTGTGATTACAGACGTTTGGGCATCTATGGGACAGGAAGGCGAAGCAGAAAAGCGGAAGGTTGCCTTCAACGGCTATCAGATTAACGATGATGTAATGGCACAGGCTCATGCAGATGCAATGGTACTGCACTGCCTGCCGGCACATCGGGAAGAAGAAATCACCGAAAAGGTATTTGAAGCTCACGCTGATGAAATCTTTGAAGAAGCAGAAAACCGTCTGCACGCACAGAAAGCCGTTATGGTAAAGCTAATGAAGTAAGCGGATAGTCATAGAAATAGAATTACTGATAAAAAACAGCCTCGGAGTGATTCCGGGGCTGTTTTTGTTGGTAGGAGAAATTAGTTTTCGATTTGCCGTTCAATCTCTTTTACAATGTCGCTCATAGAAACATTTAATGCAGTAGAGATGCGGTAGAGCGTTTCCAGTGTCGGTTTTCGCTCACCTCGTTCAATGGCACTTAAATGTGTGCGTCCGATGTCAGCCAGACCGCTTAGAACTTCCTGAGAAACGCCCTTTTTCTTTCTGAATGCTGCAATCACTTGCCCGACAATTTTCGGATTTAATGTGGCATGATACAAGCATATCCACCCCCTTTCTGCTTTTATGATAAACGGTTTTTAGAAAAAACATGAGCACATATGTTGACAAGTGAATACATATGTGTTATAATGAGAAAAAGAAAACAGGAGGTATGTTTTCTGAAAGGGAGAAAGGAGGAAATAAAAATGCGTCATTGTCAATATTGTGATGCTCTAAATCCAGATGATGCACTGCAATGCGGAAACTGTGGGAAATCGCTTCCGCCCGCCGGAAAAAATATTGTGAGTTCCAGCGATAAAATTCCAGAGAATGCAGGACTCAAGTTGCAAGTGCTGGCAAGAATTATTTTTGCAGTGATTCTGGTTTGCGGGGAAATTTTGGGATATTTGAACATCAAAGAAGAAGAAATTGCGATTGGTGTTGCTTATGTGCTCATTTCACCGCTGCTTGCTTATTTGAATATGATTGTCTTGCATGCGTTCGGGGAATTGTGCGAAAATGTAAGCGGTGCTCGTTATTATCTGTATCAACTGAATAAGAAGTAAGAGAAAAAATAGATTTCTCAGAACAGTCACGTTGGTGTAAAAGCAAGCGTGGCTGTTTTTTAATGTGGGGATCTCTGTTAAATTTCTATAATTTTCTGTTTGTCTATCAATTTATAACAATTTCATAAAATAATTCATGTATAATCTGGTAAAAAGAGGCTGTTATACAGCAAAATGGATTAGGAGGAATCATCAATGAAAACTTGTAGAAATTGTGGAAGAGTCAATTCCGATACTGCCCAGCATTGCATTCAATGCGGAAATTTGTTGCCGCAGCAGAGCGATAACATGCAGTCGTATAATGGAAATATGGGCAATATGGGCAACATGGTGCAAACTAAAAGCAACGGACTTTTTCGGAATGCAGGGGCAAAGCTGAAAATATTGGCACTGGTTTTCTTTGTCATTGATATTCTTATTGGTGTTGCTTTGGGGGTTACCTGTTTTATAATTGGGGCAGATTCTTATGAAGGATATATATTTATTATAATCGGAATTGCTGCAATTCTCATTTCACCGTTAATTGGATGGCTGAATGCCATTATGATATACGCATTCGGGGAACTTTGCGAAAATGTCTATGACATTCGCAATCAAAAGCGGTAAAGTAAAAAATTATAATGAAAACGATGGAGGAATGTAACATGCAGAACAATAAAAATAATGGACAGACAAGAAGCTGGAACAACCAGAATAGTGAAAATGTCAAAAAAGGTGCAAGATTGAAAGTCATTGCATGGGTTATCTTTGTGATCATTCTGTTGTTTGGAGAATTGCTTGGATTTGGTTTGGCAGCTGCTATCAGAAATAACGGCGGTTTTGCTTTTTATCTCATGGATAACATCGGATTGCAGTTTATTATTGGTGTCATTGTAATGATTGCGACACCAATTATCGGATTTTTGAGTATGATTAAAATTCGTGCAATTGGTGATTTTTATGAAAACATGGGAAAATAAGAGGGAGAATTAAGTATGAAGAAAGTGATTGGAATCACAATAGCAGTCTTTATGCTTGCTGGCAATTTGGTGGGATGCGGCAATAGTGATACAGAGAAGTCGAAAACAGCTACTGCAACATCCATAGAAACACAGGCGGAAACAGAAGAAACAGTAGAAACAACAACAAGAGCGGATTCCAAAGATGGTTGGGGCAGCACAACTTCTAATATGGGGACAGATATTGGAAATTTTACAAAGCTGCGGTGTGGAATGTCCTTGACCGAACTGGCAGATTTGGGATATGGTTCAAAAGAACAGAGTGCAAAGTTTTCCGGAAATCCAGAAGCACAGACCATGGATCACATTCTGCACTTCTATGCAGATGGAGTGACATCGTTTGACTATACCGGAACACCGGCAGAAATGGGAACAGAACCAGAGTCAAAACAGCCTTATTCCGCTTATGTGGATATTTCGGTGAACGGCGATACAGGAGAACTTTATGCAGCAAGATATATGATTGGTGTTTCGGAAGAAGATGCCGATACCGCAGCTGCACTGGCGGATGCACTCTTTGAACAGTACGACAATGGCAGCGGTGAACAGAAAAGCGAGCATGGTTATTTGATTCCGAATTGTGATACATTCAATGGCAATTTGATTATCTATTATGGTGCAAACACCGACAACACGCAGAACGCATTGATTTTCCGCATTTATAATGAGGACTATAACGATGCTCCCGATTTCTATCAGGATGGAAATTTAAAAGATAACAACTAAACAGATAAAATGCAGTCGCTCCGGTGAAAATCGGGGCGATTTTTTGGTATTTAGGGAAGAAAAGCGGAAAATATACAATTTCTACAAAAAAAGATTAAAAATATGGAAGATTCTCTGCTTGACAAACTGAAAAAGGTATGATATAATAATAAAGCTGTCGCACGAGGAAAGGCGGCGTTAAGAAACACGAAAGTGTGTGTAAAACCGGAAGCGGAGAGCTGAGGAACACCGATGCAGGGAGCAGGGTGCAGCGAAGTGGAAGGGGAAGAAAACTTAACGGAAGCTTAGACGTGAGGGAGCAAAAGATTGTATACATTTCGTTGAGATGTTGAGGAAAGAGAATAGATTGAAAAGAACAGAAAGAGATTTCAGTTCACAATTTATTTACTTGACAAAATCGAAGAGATGTGATATAATAAAGAAGTTGCAGCGGAGAAATGAGAATTTCGGAAA